>Ga0265330_10000070_pt1 | contig 88190 bp, 72 predicted proteins | sample 41919metaG_FD_202083 | JGI IMG/M metagenome (GOLD analysis project Ga0265330, IMG submission 202083) | Rhizosphere microbial communities from Carex aquatilis grown in University of Washington, Seatle, WA, United States - 4-19-19 metaG | ecosystem: Host-associated > Plants > Roots > Rhizosphere...
GGATACGGCCGCTTCTGCTCGGGGTACGAGATGGTCGTGATGCCCGTGTCGAAGCGGTCGAGCACCGGATCCGGGCGGCCTCCGCGCACCATTTCGCGCGTGTTGTCGAAGAAATGCTTCATCGACACGCCGACTCCACGAAAGATCTCCGGGAGGTAGCTTCTGGTCTCGAAGTCGCGCGGCGCGTACCGGACCGACGTCGCGTTCATCGTTGCGGGCGGCTTCTTGGGGAAGGTCCTGGTTTCCATTCGGTTGGCCTTTCATGCCTGCATCGGTTCGGACTTCGTCCCGCCGCGCTTCGCGGTCACCTCGGCCGACGAGCCGAGCAGCGTTCGTAGGTGCTTGATCGGCGCGAAGAAGCCGATGACCAAGCTCCCGACGAGGAAGGCCAGAACGCCCGCGACGATCGCTTGCGAGAGGTCTCCCGCGACCTTGAGCGCGTCGCTCACCCCGGGCCCCGCCTTGTCGAGCGCGAGCCACACGACCCCGGTCACAAGGATGTTGGCGAGCGACGCCGGCAAGAGCATGCGCCAGCCGAGCTTCATCAGCTGGTCGTACCGAAAGCGCGGAAGCGTCCACCGCACGAACACCTGCATCCAGCAGACGAGGATCACTTTCACGAAGAACGTGAGAACCCCGAGCAGAGTCATCCACACGTGCGACACGGGAATCTGCAGGAGCCGCAGAGTGCCGAATTCGATCGTCAGCCCGTCGCGGTGGAAGAAGGGGAGCGTCCAGCCGCCGAGGAAGATCGTGACCAGCAGCATCGAACCCGTGACGACTTCGGCGTACTCCGCGAAGTAGAACATCCCGAACTTCATCCCGGCGTATTCGGTGAAGTAGCCGGACACGAGCTCGCTCTCGGCCTCGGGCAAGTCGAACGGGATGCGCTTGTTCTCCGCGACGGCGGCGGTGAAGAAAAGGACGAACGCGAGCGGCTGCACGAAGATGCCCCACGCGTGGTTGTCCTGCCAGCGCACCATCTCGTCGAGGCGCACCGTGCCGTAGATCATCATCGCGCCGATCAGCGACATGCCCAGGGTGACTTCGTAGGAGACCATCTGGCTCGCTGCGCGGAGCGCGCCCAACAGGCTGAATTTGTTGTCGCTGGACCAGCCGGCGATCGCCGCGGCGATGATCCCCTGTCCCGACATCGCGAACACGTAGAGGATGCCCGCCCCCAGCGGCGCGACCATGAGCTCGATGGGGTAGAGACCATTCTTGACGTCGGGCGAGCAAGTGCCCCAGCGCTGCGCCGACGGCCCTTCGATGATCGGCCAGTGCGCGACGAGGTGCAGGTGAAACAGGCGCGGGCAGACGGTGTCGCCGAACGGGATGGTGCCGACGAGCGTGAAGACCATTCCCATCGCCATGATCGGCGCGAGCGTGAAGAGCAGCCGGTCGGCGCGGGGGGGCATGAAGTCTTCCTTCGTGAAGAACTTCAAGCCGTCGGCCGCCGGGTGAAGGAGCCCGGCGAGCCGGAACTCTTTGCCGAAGATCTTGACCACCGCCCGGTTCGGGCCGATGCGGTCCTGGATCATCGAGCTCTGGCGCCGGTCGGCCCAGGTGAGGATGGCCGCGAGGTTCAGGACGAACCCGACCATGATGAGGATCTTGATCATCGTCCAGATGAACTGCATCGCGGTCATGGTTTCGACCCACTCATAAGAAGCATTTCGGTTGGGTAGTGCCTTATTCGGCGGGGATGGCCGCCGGAGGCCTCGCGCTGTTCGCCACGCCTTTGGAGGCGAGCCGCCCCCTTATCTCTTGTAGCTTCGTCCACGAAGCCTCGTATCCGAGCGCCGCGGCGATCTGGGCGACCGACTGCCACGCCGGCTTGCTGACCCCGAGCGGCTCGAGCGCCTTCTCGCTCACCTGGCGCACGCCCTTGGCATTCACGTACGTTCCCGAATGCTCGGCCCACGATGTCGCGGGGAGCAGGACGACCGCAAGGCGCGAGAGCGGCCCCTCGTGCGCGGCGATCGTGACCATCGTCGCGGCGCCGAGCGCCTCGGGATCCACCGGAGCGGCGCCGCCCAGCGCGATCACGTGGGTGATCCGCGACGCGCCCACGTCGTCGAGCAACATGCGAAGCGGCTTTGCCACCGGCGCGATGATGTGCACGCCGCTCGAATTCGAGTTCTTGTCCCGATGAATCAGGATGTCGTCGTGGTAGCCCTCGCGGCGCCCGGTGAAATAGACGTTCTTGCCGCCCAGCAGCACCGTTCCGAGCTCGTAGAGCGCCCAGTTGTCCTCGAGCGAGTGCTCCGCGCTGAGCACGATGGCCACCGAGCTCGGCGCCACCCCCGCGAATACGGCCTTGATCTCGTCGAGCGCCTTGCTCGCCGACGTGGCCACTCCTCGAACCTTCGCCTCGAGGACTCGCCCGTCGTGCGCCGCCTTGTACGAGAGCATCCCCTCGTCGCACATCCAGAACTTGTTGACCTTTTCGTTGTCGCGCGGCCGGTACCGGTAGGCCTTGTTGTTGCGCGGATCGTAGTCGAGGTACGCGTTGCAGCCGGTCGCGCAGCCCTGGCAGATCGCACTCGCTGTTCTCAAAAACCAAACGCGGGCCTTGAAGCGGAAGTCTTTCGTGGTCAGCGCGCCGACCGGGCAGACGTGCTCGGTCATGAACGTGTAATGCCCGTCGAGCTGACGCCCCGGCGCGACGATGATCTCGTTCAGGTTGCCGCGCTCGCGCATATCGAGCACAGGATCCTTGGCCACTTCGGCCATGAAGCGGACGCATCGCGTGCACATGACGCAGCGCTCGCCGTCGTAGACGATCGTCGGCCCGAACACGACCCCCTTCGGCTTGTGCACGGGCTCGTCGCGCATGCGCTTCGTGTATCGCCCGTAGTCGAGCCAGTAGTCCTGCAGCTTGCACTCACCCGACTGATCGCAGATGGGACAGTCGACCGGGTGGTTCAGGAGCAAAAACTCTTGGACGTCGTGGCGCGCGCGGCGCACGTGCTCGCTCGTGTCGGCGAGCACCTCCATGCCGTCGGCCGCGGCGACGTAACACGCGGGCTGCAGCTTGGGCTTCTGCCGTGGAACGTAGTCGCCCGCCTTGGCGTCCCATTCGAGCACGTCGAGCGTGAGGCCGCGCTGCCCGGGCTTGGGCTGGATGTCGACGAGGCACATTCGGCAGTTCGCCGGCGCCGACAGACCGGGGTGCCAGCAGTAGTGCGGTATCTCGATGCCCTGCCGCCACGCCGCCCGGATGATCGTGTCACCCGGCTCGAAGGGGAGGGTTTTGCCGTCGAGTTTGAAAGTGGGCATGGGTGGAAGCGTCCTGGGCGAGAAACTCGAGATTCGCTAGTGGTCGCACTCGCCGCCGATCATGTTCAGCGAACCGAACGTCGGCACGATGTCGCTCAGCATGCGGCCCTCGAGCAGCTTCGAGAGGCCGCCGGTGATCTGGAAGCACGGCGGGCGAATGCGCACCCGGTAGGGCGTGCCGCTCCCGTCGGACACCAAGTAAAAGCCAAGCTCGCCGTTCCCCCCCTCGGTGTACGAGTACACCTCCCCCTTGGGGATCTTGGCGCCCTCCATGATCAGCTTGAAGTGCTGAATCGTCGCTTCGATGGTCGTGTAGACCGCCATCTTGTCGGGGAGAACCACGGCAGGGTCGTCGCAGGAGATGGGGCCATCGTCGGCCATGCGATCGATCGATTGCTCGATGATGCGCCGGCTTTGTCGGATTTCGCCCAGTCGTACGAGGAACCGGTCGAGCGTGTCGCCCTTCGTGCCCACTGGGACGTCGAAGTCGACCTCGTCGTACTTGAGGTACGGGTGAGCCTTGCGAATGTCGTAGGCGACGCCGGTCGCTCGCAGGCACGGGCCGGTCCAGCCGAGCGCGACGGCGTCGGCGCCGCTGATCGCGCCGACGTTCTCGAGGCGGTCGATGAAGATGCGGTTTTTGAGGAGCATCCGCTCGCCCTCTTCGACCAGGCCGACGATCTTCGGAAGCGCCGCCCGGCAGAGCCCTTTGAAATCCCGGCTCGGAGGATTGGCCATGCCGCCGATGCGACCGAACGAGTGCGTCAGGCGGGCGCCGGTCTCCTCTTCGAGGATGTCCCAGACCATCTCGCGCGCCTTGACGAACCACAGAAACGGCGTGATCGCGCCGAGCTCCATGGCCATCGCGCCGTCGCACGTCAGGTGGTCGCTGATCCGCGCGAGCTCGCCGAGGGCCATGCGATACCACTGGCACCGCTCGGGCACGACGAGGCCGCAGAGCTTTTCGACGGCGAGCGCGTACCCGACGTTGTTGAGCATCGGCGACACGTAGTTGAGGCGGTCGACGTACGGGAAGACCTGCGCCCAGGTCCCGCGCTCGCACATCTTTTCGAAGCCGCGGTGCAGGTAGCCGACCTGAACGTCGGCCTTGACCATCGTCTCGCCGGACAGCTCGAGCACGATGCGCACGGTCCCGTGCATCGCGGGGTGCGACGGCCCGAGGTTCAAGTGCATCGGCTCCGCCGGCAGCTCGAGCTCGCCTTCTTCGAGCTCCATGTCGAGCGGTTCCATCAGTCGTCCTCCGGCCTCGGCGGCATACGGCCGAAGGGCATCCCCTCGTCGGGCCCGAACGGTTCCAGCTTGTGGAGGGGCATCCCCGCTTCCGCTTCGGTGCGATAGGGCACCAGCGGTTGCGTGCGATCCGCCGCGTACGTTCGCTGGAGCGGGTGCCCCTCGAACTCCGGATACATCAGGATGCGGCGCAGGTCGGGGTGACCGCGGAAATGCACGCCGCTCATGTCGAAGACTTCGCGCTCGAGCCAGTTCATGCCGGGCCATATCGACGTCACGCTGTCCAGCTCTGCGCCGGCCATGTCCTCGTCGCCGACGCGCGTCTTGAGCCGAATGCGCTGGCGCATCGAGATCGAATAAAGGTGCATCACGACCTCCATGCGCGGCGCCCGGTCGGGGTAGTCCACGCCGCAGAGGTCGACCGGCAGGTCGAAGTCGAGCGCCGGGTCCTGACGCAGAAACGCGCAGATGGCTTTCCACTTCGAGGGGTCGACGACCGCCGTGTCGTCGCCTAGCTGCGAGTGCGTCTCCAAGACCGCCGCGCCGAAGCGCTCTCGCAGCTTGTCGAGAACAACTTGGCTCACCTCATGCCTCCCGCCCGCCGTGGGGCGCGAGGGCCTTTGCTTCCTTGTCGCGCAAGGCCGGCACGAGATCGCGAGCGTCGGTCGCCGATCGCCGGAGGTGGACGAGCCCCGCGACGTTGTGGGCGGGGTCGAAGCGCGGCTTAACCACACCTGGGCGTCGCTCGTTGCGGGCAATCTTGTCTTGAAGGAGCATCAGCCCGTCGAGGACGGCCTCGGGTCGCGGGGGGCAACCGGGGATATAGACGTCGGTCGGGATGATTTTGTCGATCCCGGGCACCGTCGTGTAGTTGTCGTAAAAGCCGCCGGTCGACGCGCACGTGCCGAAGGCCATGACCCACTTCGGATCCATCATCTGCTCGTAGATCCGCTTGAGCACGGGCGCCTGACGCTGGCTGATCGTGCCGACGACCCATAGAAGGTCGCTCTGACGCGGCGAAAACCGGGGTGCTTCCGCGCCGAACCGCGCGACGTCGAATCGCGGGCTGGTGAGGGCCATGAACTCCATTCCGCAGCACGCCGTGACGAACGGATACATGAAGAGCGAGTACTTGCGCGCCCAGCCGAGCAGCGCGTCGACCTTGGTCGTCGCAAAGCCTTGCTCGCTGCCCTCGAGGGTGAGCGAACGGTTCACGTCTCCCATTCGAGCGCTCCTTTTCTCCAGACATAGACCAGTGCGACGACGATGACGGCCAAGAAGCTGAGCATCTCGGCGAGCCCCAGCCATCCGAGGTCACGGAAATGGATGGCCCACGGATAGACGAACACTGCCTCGATGTCGAAGACGACGAACAGGATCGCCGTCAAATAGAACTTCACGGAGAGCCGGAGGTGGCCGCCCGTGCTTTCGCTTCCGCACTCGAACGGTGCATTCTTCGCGCCGACCGGATTCTTGTGACGACCGAGGTACGTAGCGGCGCCCCAGAACACGGAGGCGATGAGAAACGCCGTCGCGAGAAGCAGGAACATCGGCGCATACGTGGCGATCATGGCGGCCCGTGGAGGTGGACTCGGTCTCGTGGTCTGCCCGCTGCCTCGCGTTACGGTTGGGCAGGCGGGCGCGCGCGGCTATCGCGCGAAAAGCCGGGGTTTTTCTAGTCCTCGCCGCCAATCGTGTCAACGCCGGGTTCAGCCGCCCAACGAACTAACTCTTCGACTGCGCCACCGTCGCCTTCCAGCCCGTGAGCGGAAGTCCCAGCGCCGTCTCCACCTGGTGCAGCTCGTCGGCGAGGTCGCGCTCGCCGACGCCCGCCTTCAGTGCGTCGCGGAGGCACGCGTACGCGGCCACCCACTTCTTTCGCCTGAGAAACGCGCGGGCGAGCGGCAAGCTGACGTCGGCCGGCGCCCCCCCGAACGCGAGCGAGCGTCGCAAGGGGGCGATGGCCTCGCCAGGCCGATCGTTCTGGAGGAGCGCTTCTCCCAGGCGTCGAAAGAGGTCCGCGGCCGCGACCCCCTCCTGGGCATATTGAATGCCGATGCGCAAGACTTCTTCGGCTTGTTCGGTCTGCCCGAGGTGGACGCACGCGCTGCCAAGGAGCCCTAGCCCCTTGGCGATGAGGCCGCGCGCGTCCGGAGTCAGAAGCTGCCCCTCGGGCGTGCGCAGAAAGATCGCGAGCGGCGCCGGCCAGCTCCCCAGCAGCTGCACGACGCGGGTCCACTCGGCGCGCGAGGCGGCGGCTTCGGCGTCGCTGACTTTGGAGAGGTCGATGGCGCTGCGCGACGCGGTGCCGACACGATCGAGCTCTTCGCGCACGAGCGCGCGCATGCGCAAGCGGAAGGCGTCGAGCTCGTGCGTCTCCTGAACTCCGTCGTGCAAGACGACGAGCTGCGCCGGCTCGTTGCCACCGAGGATCAGCTTCTGGAGCGAGTAACCGTAGAGCGGCGCGAGAAGGAGATAGCGCACGCCGATGTAGAGCTGGATCGGCTCGATCTCCGTCTCCCGCGTCGGCGCGGGGACCGGCTTGTCGTCTTCGACCAGGAGAGCTCCGGCGAGGCGACGCCGGAAGTCGGCCAGCGTGAGGCGCTGCGGCTCGAGCGCCTCGTCCGATTCGCTGATGCCCACGACGAAATCGACAAGCGACAGATCCGGGTTGCGCCGGTCCACCGTGAGCGCAGTGATGCGCGCGCCCACGATGATCGAAAACGCGAAAAAGCGCTCGCCGATGATTTCGCAGAGCGCCTGAAACGAGCCGATCCCTTCGCCGATCCGCTCGAACCAGCCGTCCGTGCGAACCGCGTCGAGATCCAGCTCTCGGTGCTGTCCTTCGCTCATTTGCCGCGTCTTCACCCATACCAGACATGACGGCGCCGGCCTCTGCCGTTTCAGCCGCTGCCGGCGCCTCGGCCGGGCCCGCGCGCGGCGCTCCAGTGGATGCACACCGGTTTGACTCCACAGCCTTCGCATCGAGCCGCGTCGCGCCGCGACGGGCAGCGCTGCAGCATTCCCATGTGGCAGAGGGAGAAGTCGTATTTCGTCGGATCGGCCGGGTCGAACCGCGCGAGCGCGCGCGTGATTTCTTCCGTTGTTCGCCACGAGGTGGTCTTTCGTCGCGTGAAGCCGAGGTTGAAGGCCAGCTTGTGGATGTGGACGTCCACGGGTACGAGGAGCGCGGCCGGGTCCACTCGCCAGAGGCCGAGGTCTACGCCGTCGGGTGCGCGCACCATCCATCGAAGAAAGAGCAAGAGCCGCTTGCTGCCGCTCGGGCCGCGCGGATCCGGGAGCAAGTGGCCGGGGCCGCGGCGGGGACCCCCGCGGCGCAGGCCCCCCGCCGACCGGATCGCGTCGCACCATGCGCCGAGGGCCTCGCGCAGCGACCGCGTGCGTCGCAGCTCCGCCTCGAAGAGATCACCGAGCGATCCATGCTCCCGTTGCACGCGGCGGCCGCCGACGAGGAGTCGCGCGACGTCGTCGCCGCGAAAGACCCGATGCTTCCACCCTCGGAGACGGGCCAAGACCTCTCGCGGCGGACCGTCGGCGAGGCGCGCGGGATGGGGGCCCAGGCGCGCCAAGAGGTCGTCCATCTTGGCGCGGATCGCTTTGACGTTGCCGAACGCGATGCAGGCCGCCAGGAGAGCCACGAGCTCTCGGTCGTGCGGCTCCGCATAGTCGTGGACGAAGCCCACGGGATCGGCTTCGCGGCGTGCGCGCACGTCGCAGCGGGCGCGGATGTCGTCCAGAGCGCTCTTGATGCGCTCTTCGCGTTCGGTGAGCGCGTCAGGGCCGCTCTTCGACATGGCCGGAGGCGTCTTTCGTCGAGCGCGGCAGCATCGCGGCGCGCTTTTCGGCGCGGACGCGCTCGGTGTGCGCTCGGTCGTGGCGGAGCCTGGCTATCGCCAGCCAGCGATCCTCTCGGCTCGCGACCGCCCGCGACACGTAGGTGCTCCAGTGCGCCTCGGACGACGCCCACAGAGCGGCGGCAGCCCGCGCGTCTGGTTCGGCGCCGGCGGCCGCCGCATCGCCGAGCCCCAGATACCACTCGCGCTCCCATTCCGGCACGAAGAACACGTTCTGTTCGTCGCGGATCGCGTCCCACCCCGTCACTCTTTGCGGCAGCCCGAGCTGGCCGAGCTCATCCCACGTGAGCTGCTCCGCCTTGGCGGCGGTGTCCAGCGCGGCGCGTGCGTCGCCTCCGCGATCGAGGGCGACCGCGAGATCCCAGAGGGTCAGGGCGTACGTGGAGTTGCGGGCGCTGGAGTTCGGCAGGGCGCCGCAGATCTGGAGCACGCTGCGGAACGTCCCTAGGGCGTCGTCCAGTCGGCCGAGCCGCATCTCGGCCTCCCCCATGTTCATCATCGTCAGCGCGCGCGACCGGTCGTCCGACAGGCGCGCGATGTAACGCCGCGAGACGACGACCTCTTCGCGCGGGCGATCGAGCTTGGCGTAGGTCTCGACCAGCGCTTCGAGCGCGAAGGTGGTCCCCGGGTGATCCGGGGCGGCTTCGAGCGCGGGCGCCAGAACGTCGACGACGCGTTGGTACAGGTCGCTTCGACCCTGGGCGGTGGCGAGGCGTTCGTAGACGATTCCGATGTCGAACCGAAGGCGTACGTCGGGGCTCCTCTCGGCTCCCGCCTCCTCGAGCATGACGCGCGCTGCCTCGAGGCGCAGCTCTTCGTCGCGTCGCTGCTCGGACGGCAGGAGATCTTCGATCGGGCGCCGATGCACGAGTCGCTCCACGCGGACGTGGAGCGCCCAGCGCTCTTTCTCGGCCGGGTCTTTCGCGATGTCCCATGCGCTCGGCGGCGTGTCCGCCCGAACCGTCCGCGCTCGTCCGGCCAGGCCTGTCATCGTCAGCAGGAGGAGCGCGCGCGCCCGGAGCCGGACGGACGCGGACGTCATCGGCGCGCCCCGGAGGCTTCGCGCTTGCCACGAAGGGCCTCGAGGTGGCCACGCGCATGCGCGGCCCACGCGCTGGTCGGCGCCTGGTCGATGGCGCTCTGCCATTCGTCTCGCGCGCCCGCGGCGTCGGTCGCTTCCAAGGCGAAGGCCGTGAGTGCGTGTGTCTCGGCGGGAACCACTGCGAGAAGCGCTTTGGCGCGCGATGACGCCACGGCGTCGCGCGGGTCGCCGCGCGGGCGCTCGGCGAGCAGTGCTCGGGCCTCGTCGGCGCTTCCGTGGCGGTCGAGCGCGAGCGCGAGCGCCAGCACGGCGATGCCCCGTGCCTCGTCCTGCGCTTCGCGCAGCGCTTCCCGGAGCGCCGCGGCCGCTTCGTCGAGGCCCGCTGCGCCGCGCGCCATCGCCACGAACGCCGCCTCGATCTCCGCGGACACCCGCTCCGCGGTGGGAAGCGTCGTCGAGCGCGGGAGAAGCGCGCGGTACGCCTCCGCTGCCGCCTGCACGCGTCCGGTGCGCGCGAGCGCGCGGCCCCAGGCGAGCAGAGCCGGGGGGTCATCGAGCGCGCGGGGATCTCGCGACGTGCCCTCGTCGAGCGCGGCGAGAGCCTCGGCGAACCTCCCGAGCGCGGCGAGCGCACGCCCCTCCAGAACGCGCGGCGCTGCATGCCCGGGAAGGACCCGGTCGGCTTCGTGCGCGGCATCGAGAGCGGCCTGGGCCATCACGGTGACTCCGGCCAACTTCGACGAGGCGCTGGCGACCAGATCGCAGTAGCGCCTCAGCTCCGGCGACTTGGCGCGCTCCCACACGTTGACGGCACGTCCGGCGGAGTCGCCACACTCGCGTGGCCGCCCGCTCGACCAGGCGCTTGCGCCACCTTGCGCGAGGAGCACGAGAACGAGCAGCGGCTCCATCATCGCGGGGAGCGTAGACTAGCAGCGTTCCCCGGTGCAGCCCGATCCGGGACGAGGGTCGTGCGCCGCCGAGGCGCGTCCACGAAGGGACGAAAGAAGGTCGTGCGCGGCCGAGGCGCGTCCACGAGGGGACGAAGGAAAGTCGTGTGCGGCCGAGGCGCGTCCACGAGGGGGCGAAGGAGGGGGGTGCAGGGGCGTGGTCCATCGGAAGGGGCTTCGAGTCGCCAACAGGTCGCCAAACGGGTAAATTCGTCGTGTCCTTGAAACGTTGCCGTAGCCCCCCCGATCGAACCGGCGACCCCAAAGAAAGGGGCCGCGGCAGCCTCGCGGCGATTTCATTTGCCGTCGTCGCCTGCGTCGTTGCGTGCTCTTCGCGCAGCGGCAAGCTTCCGCCCGTGCTTGGAAACTGCGTCCCGCCGCCGGATGCCGCGTGCGCGAGCCCCGGTGGGGGAGGGGGTAGCGCAGCGGAAAATCAGGGCGACTCGGGCGCAGGGACCGGAACCGGCGCCGCCCCGGGCACTTGCGGGGGCGCCGAGTTTCTCGTCATCAACACCAACGTGTACTGCGAGCCCTGCATCGTCTCGACTTGCTGCAACTCGGCCATGTCCTGCGGCGCCACGTGCCAGTCGTTGCTCGCGTGCACGCAGAAGTGCACCCAAGGGGACCTCAATTGCGTCGGAGTCTGCGAGGACGATCCGACCTTGCAGGCCGGGGTGTCGGCGTATCTGGATTTCGCGAGCTGCGTTGCCACCTGCCCCGCCTGCCCGGCACTCCAGCACCAGTAGAGCCAGCAAGCTGGGGAGCGGAGCTCCGAAGGGGCGCAGCGGAGGCTGTGCAAGCGGACTACGGGACTACGGCTGGGGGTCGGGGGGAGCGGCCGCGCTCCCCCCGTGTGCAGTTCGTTGGATCGCGTCAGTTCCAATCGCGTCAGCCGGAGCGGAGCCCCGAAGGGGCGCAGCGGAGGCTGCACTAGGACAATGTGTACGTGATCGACACGGACCCAGGCGCTTTCGATCGAGCTCGAGCGCGAAACTGGTATCGTGGACACAAGGGGATGAGTCTCTTCTCCAAATCGCCAAAGGACGGCCCCCAGAAGCCCGATCCGTCGGGGAGCAAGAGCCCCGCGGCGCCGCCGCCTCCTCGCGCCGGCGGGCAGCGCCCGCTCTCGCCTCCGCAAGCGCCGCAAGCCGCGCCAGTCAATCCCCCGCCCGCGCCCAAAGCCTCTCCGCCGCCCGTCGTGCCCTCGCGCATCATCGACAGCGCCGCTGCCGCCAGGGCTCGCCCGGCCATGCCGGCGATAGCCATCGGACCGCCCGCGGGTCCGCCCGTCGCGGCGTCCGCGCCCAGCCCCGCGTCTCCGGCGGCTGCGCCCGCCCCAGCGCCGCCTGCCGCCACGTGGCCGGCGGCAGCTCCAGTCGCTGCGGTGCCCCCGCCCGCATCGCCGCCTGCGCCTTCGCCGCCCAAGGCTGCCTCGCCGGCCGCGCCGCGTGCCGAGCCCCTCGGGTCCGTTCGGCCGACCGCGCCGGACTTGACCAGCAACGAGGGCGCGCACGTCTCAATCGCCGATACGTTCGAGCGGCTGCTCAGCCTGGAAGATCTCGACGAGGGCTTCGCGAGGATCGAGGGCTCGGCCGACGCGTCGGGCTCGCACAGCGTGGCCTTGACGGATCTGGCCGAGGTTCGGGTGCTCTTCGCCCAGCTCGCGGTCAACCATGTTCGCCAGGTGCGTGACTTCATGATCGACCTGCGCTGGCGCGACGCCACGCTCGACTGGATCGGCATCTGCGAACCCGCGCTGCGGTCGCTCCGGCGCGCGGCGGACAAGCTCGAGCTGCGCGAGCTGTGCGGGGCGCTCGATCGCTTCGCCGAAGCGCTCACAGTCGCGCAGGCGAGCGGCGGGGGAACGATCGACGGCGACCGGCGCGACGCGCTCCTCGCTCGGTACGACGAGCTATGCACGCTGATGCCGCAGGCGTTCGCGCTGGACCTCGATCGCACGCAGCGCGAGGCGGTCATTCTCCAGTCGCTCCTGCTGCAAGTCCCGGACGTGAAGAAGGTCACGCTCGACAAGCTGTACGCCGCGGGCCTGACGAGCCTCGAGGCGCTATTCCTCGCCACCCCGGCCGACATCGCCGCGACCACCGGCATCAGCGAAGCGCTTGCCTTGAGAGTGGTCGAACGCTTTCGCGCGTACCGCGAGCAGGTCAAGGCGGCGGTTCCGGACGCGTCGCGCACCCACGAACGCGAGCGCGTCGCCGAGCTGACCGCGCGGCTTCGCCGCGAGCACGACGAATTCGAGCTCGCCGCCCAGTCGTGGACGCGCGAGGCCGACGAGAAGCGCAAAACGCTGCGCAAAGCGCGCGCCCAAACGCTGCTCGACCTGCAGGTCGTGCTCGCACGGCTGGGCGAGGTCGAGCGGCTCAAGGAGCTCGAGCGGCTTCCGTTCGAGCGCAAGGTCGTGCACCTCGAGTCGTTCCTCGAGGAAGCGCGCGAAAAGTACACGGCGCAGCCCTGACGAGGAGGAGGTCCGAACCGACATGCCCGAGCTCACGGCGGACGTAGTTCTGAGGAAGATCAAGAGCGGCGAGAAAGTAGAGCGCGCCGACTTGCGCGGTCTGGCGATGCCCAAGGCGATGCTCGAGGGAGTCAGCTTTCGCCGATGCGATCTCGACGGCGCGAACTTCGAGGGAGCGCGCCTATCGCGCGCGGTCCTCAAGAACGCCAGCCTGCGCGAAGCGTTCTTGGCAGCTGCCGATCTGCGCGAAGCGAACCTGGAGAGCGCCGACCTCGAGGGCGCCAATCTTCAAGGCGCAAACCTGGTGGGAGCGAACTTGAGCCGCGCCAACCTGGAGGGGGCCAACCTTCAGGGGGCCGACCTCTCCGGGGCACGTCTCACCCACGCGCAGCTCGAGTCGGCCAAGCTGGGAGGCGCGAAGCTCGTCGGCGCGCACCTCGCGCACGCCGACCTCGGCGAGACGGACCTGTCGACCGCAAAGCTCGACGAGGCCGACCTGACCAACGCGAATTTCAGCGGCGCCAACCTCGAAGAAGCGAGCCTGGTCCGCGCGCAGCTCAAGGACGCGCAGCTGACGGGCGCCAACGCGAAGGGGGCGCGCTTCGTCGAGGCCATTCTCGTCAACGCGGCCCTCGCCGCTGCAGACTTGACAAACGCCGACCTCACCGGCGCGGACCTCCGTCGCGTCAGCCTGGCGGGCGCCCGGTTGGACGGGGCCCTCGTCACGGGCGCCCGGATCCACGGAGTGCTCGGCACCGGGTCGCCGATTCAGGGGCTCCGCGCCGAGTGGGCTGACGACAGCGCCGAAGGCAGCGGTACCAAGCGAGTGAACGGGGCGGACGCTGCGGCGCTGCTCTCTGGCCAAGCGGCCACCCAGAAGCGCTACTTCGGCCGCGGCGACGTCCTGCGCAACGCCCATTTGGAGTTCGACGCGGGCGCGTCGGTCGAGATCGAGAGCCTCTTCGAGCAGTGCACGATCGCGCTCGGCGACGATGCGGAGCTGGTGATCGGCAAGGCGGGCGTCCTCGCCGGGTGCCAGATCCGCGGCGCCGGCAAGATCACCGTCCACGGCAAGTTCGTGGAGCGCGATTCCCCTGGGATTCACGGACCTACCCAGCTCGTGGTCAGCTCGTGCGGTTCGCTCACGGGCGCGGTCGAACAGTCCGCCGATCTGACGCGCTTCGCGTTCGAGCCGGGGTGCATGCTGCGCATGAAGATTCAGCAAGGCAAGAAGGAACGTGTCGCGGAACGAGCCGTCAAAAGTGGGAGACAGCGATGATGGACAAGGAAGCGGCCCAGCGACGAAAGACGCTGGTGGAAGAAGGCACACAGTTCAAGGGCTCTCTCTCGTCGGATTGCCCGATCGAAGTGAAAGGGCGGATCGAAGGAGACCTCACCGCGCCGGCGCTGGTGGTCAGCCCGAGCGGCGCGGTCCATGGCCACGTCAAAGTCGGCGAGATGCGCTCCGAGGGAGAGCTCGCCGGGGAGTTCGACGCCGACGTCGTGCAACTCTCGGGGACCGTCAAAGACAACACCGTCATCCGCGCGAGGTCGCTCGAGGTGAAGCTTGCGCCGCTCAAAGGCAAGATGCAGGTGATCTTCGGCGAATGCGAGCTCGAGGTCGGCGGCGACCAGCCGCAGAAGAAGGAAGGCGCCCGCATCTCCGAGATGCCCCGTCCGGCGAGCGTCCGCCCGCCCGCCGCGGACGCTGTGGCTCTGCCGAAGACCGAGGCTGTACCCCCGGCCAACGGCGCCCCTTAGAAACCTGGTGCTTTTCGCCGATAGCTTCGCGATCCCGGCGTCGAGCGCGCTCGCGTACAGAAGTACGCTCCGCGCGCCCGCCACCGGCCTCGCTTGCTCTCGTCGAAAATCACCAGGTTTCTAGCGACCGCTCGGACGAACTAGCAATCGGTCGTCGACCGCTGCCACCCCAGCCACGGTGGCGGCGTCCGCCTCAGCCAGGGTGCGCTCATTGACCGACGCGACCCACCCCTCCAGAACGACGCGCCGGCCGTCGACGATTACAACGATGGAACCGCTTCCCGAGAGCTCGGGGTCGCCAAACAGCTTGGCGCGTACCTCGCGCTCGAGCCGCTCGTCGCTGTGCTCCGGCGGCTGTGGCTCCGCGCGCCCCTCGGCCGGCGCCGACCCGCGGTCGCACGCCGGGATCAGCGCAACCAGGAAGAGTGCGACGCGCGCCCCATTCACATCGAAAATGTAACGTACGCACCCCCCGGCGTCGCGTCAGCCGTCGAAGATCGCCCGCAGTCGCTTCGCGCGCGTCGGCAATCGGAGCTTGCGAAGGGCCTGGGTCTCGATCTGACGGATGCGCTCGCGTGTGAGGTCGAACGACTCGCCGATCTCCGCCAGGGTCCGCTCCGCGCCACCGTCGAGGCCGAAGCGCATTCGGAGCACCTCTGCCTCGCGCGCGGTCAACGTCGAGAGAAGCTCGCGCGTGCCCTCGACGAAGCGCTTGCGCAAGAGGTTCTCGAGCGCGTCCTCTCGCTCCGTGTCCGCGACGAAGTCGACGAGTCGCGCGCTGTCGTCCTCGCCCGCCGGCGTCTCGAGGCTCACCGGCTCCCGCCGTGCCACGAGCGCCATCTGGGCCTTTGCGATCGGCAAGCCCACTTCGACGGACAGCTCTTCGATCGTCGGCTCGCGGCCGCAAGACTGCACGAGGCGTTTGCGGGCGGTCGCGAGGCGGTTGCCCGTCTCGACCATGTGCACTGGCGTGCGGATCGTCCGCCCCTGATCGGCGATGGCGCGCGTGATCGACTGGCGAATCCACCACGTGGCGTAGGTCGAGAACTTGAAGCCGCGCTTGTAGTCGAACTTGTCGACGGCGCGCATCAGGCCGATGTTCCCCTCCTGGACGAGGTCGGCGATTTGCAGCCCCTGCCCCGTGTGCCGCTTCGCGATCGACACGACGAGCCGTAAGTTCGCCTCGATGAGCGCGGCCTTGCCCCGATCTGCCTCGCGCTCGCCCGCGCGCACCGCGGCCAAGGTCATCTCGGTCGCGCGGCTCTGCACCGCTCCTCGGTGAGCCAGCCGCCGGATGGCCGCCACCACGCGGAGGAGGGCAGCACGGGTCAAGCGTACCTGCTCGAGCGCTTTCCGGGCCGCCACGCGCATCGGGGCGAGCCCGCGCGCTCGCTCGGACACGGCGCGTTCGAGCGTACGAAACGGCTCGAAGAGCTCGAGCAGGCGCGTGCGCGCCGCAGCCTCGTCCTCTTCTTCGTCTGCCGGGTTGCGCGTTACGTCCCGAGCCCGAAGCTTACCGGTTCCGAGCTCGGCTCCGAGGCGACACAGCTCCTGGACAGCCACATGCGAAGAAACGAGCGCCTGGGCCACGTTCCTCTCTGCCTGCTCGATGCGCTGGGCGAGGGCCACCTCTCCTTCGCGCGTGAGCAGCGGTACCCTGCCGAGTTTCCTGTAATACGCTCGAATCGAATCCTCGTCGGCCGGTATCTCGGCCTTGAGGGACGTCGACAACGGTTTGTTCAATGTGACTCTCGACTTCGATTTGAGGTTGCTGGTCGTCGGTAGCCCGCCCTCGGCCCCCGCCTGGCCGTGGCCGCTCCCGAGCGCGCCTGCGCGCGACCTCTTCTTTCCAATAGCCAGCGTCTCCGTCCAGCTCGGCCGAAACGCGAGCGTAACGATCGCTGCGACTGCCTGCGACACCAGAGTCATTGGTGGGGAAGCACTAGCGCCAGGCGATACGTGCGCGCCGCTCGATCGGTGTCGTCACTCCACCGGACTCCTGAGCTCGAGCGATGACGGTGCGCGTGGGCGCCGATCGGACGCGCTCGGCCGACCGCAGCTGAATGGAATAGCCCCGCACGTAAGGGAGAAGCGGGTCACGCATCCGGTACTCCGCGGCAATCGAGACGACGTGCGTGCCCGGCGCGAGGGACGCGTCGAACGAGCGGGAGCCTTCGTGAAGCAGCGCACCGTCGACCCAGAGCCTTACACGGCGGAGCTCGTAGGTGCCCGGCAAGTCGTTTCGAAAAACGATCTTCGCCGACGCCTGAGGTTCTCGGGCAGAAGCCGGAGCCGCCGAGGCCAGCGCCAGCGCGACTGCGATCGGGACCGTGAATGGTTTCATACGGCGGACCTCGCCCGAGGGACGAGAGCAAGGCGCTTGCCGCACTTGGGAGGAGCTGTCGAACGGTTGGTCACGGCACGCTTCGCGCTACGGCCCGGCATCGGGATGCCGGACGACAGCCGCGACAAGAAGGGATCGGACTCGCTCATATGGTTGAGGTGGGCGATTCCCCTCCTTCTCGTGGCACTCCTTCTCGGGTCCGAAGTTCTCGCGGATCGCAAACCCGTCGGGACGATCATCGACTACTCGAGCTTCTACGCGCTGGCGGAGCAGGGTCATCTGGCGAGGGTTACCATCAACGGGCACAGCGTGACCGGAATGCTCAAGGAGCCGGAGCAGGTCGACGGCAGATCGGTCCGAGACTTTTCGACGTTGCTTCCCGCGCTGGAGGATCAGGAGTTGCTCCCACTCTTGCGGCGGCAGAGGGTGGACGTGCGGGCGGAACCAGAGCAGCCCTCGTTCTGGGGGCCGCTGATGGTCACGCTCCTTCCATGGGTGCTCGTGCTAGGCGCGTGGACTTGGCTCGCCCGCCGGGCGCGCGGCGCGATCACCGGAGTCGGTTCGCCACTTCAAAGCATCCTAAAAGGACGTCCTCACCGCTTCGAGCGGCAGGACCACGTGCGCGTGCGCTTCGACGACGTCGCTGGGCTGACCAACGCCAAGCGCGACCTTCAGGAGGTCGTCGATTTTCTGCGCACGCCCGAGCGGTTCCAGCGGCTCGGCGGGAAGCTCCCGCGCGGAGCGCTCCTCGTGGGCCCCCCCGGCACGGGCAAGACGCTCCTGGCGCGTGCGGTCGCTGGCGAAGCGGAGGTCCCCTTCTTTTACGTCAACGGATCGGAGTTCATTCAGCTGTTCGTGGGGGTGGGGGCCGCGCGCGTGCGCGAGCTGTTCGACGAGGCGAAGGCGGCCGCGCCGGCAATCGTCTTCATCGACGAGATCGACGCGGTGGGGCGCTCGCGCGGCGCCGGGCTGGGCGGAGGGAACGACGAACGCGAGCAGACGCTCAACCAGCTCCTGTCGGAAATGGACGGCTTCACGCCCAACGACCACACCGTGGTGGTCGCGGCGACGAACCGCCCCGACGTCCTCGATCCGGCCCTGCTGCGGCCCGGCCGTTTCGACCGGCGCGTGATCATCGATCGCCCGGAGTGCGAAGCCCGCCTGGCCATCATGCGCGTTCACACGCGGCACAAGCCCCTGGCGCCCGACGTCTCGCTCATCGACCTCGCGCGCGCGACCCCCGGCTTCAGCGGCGCGGACCTGGCGAACCTCTGCAACGAAGCGGCGCTGGCGGCAGTTCGGCGTGGCGCGGACGCGGTTGGGCAGCGTGACTTCTCCACGTCGATGGACAAGATTCTTCTCGGCGATCCGCGCGAGGCACTGCTCGACCCGGCCGAGCGGCGTCGCGTGGCGACGCACGAGGCCGGCCACGCCATCGTCGCGCATTTCAGCGAGCACGCGGAGCCGCTGCGGCGCGTGTCGATCCTTCCGCGCGGTATGTCGCTCGGCGCGACTCAGCAATGGGCGAGCAACGATCGGCACATCGTGACCGAGCCCGAGCTCGAAGCGAAGCTGCGGGTGCTCATGGGAGGCTACGCCGCCGAGACCGCGATCTACGGCAATCTGTCGAGCGGCTCGGAGCAAGATCTGCGGCAGGCGACCGACTTTGCGTTCCGCATGGTCGCGCACTACGGCATGAGCCAGCGGGTCGGACCCATGTTTCATGAGCAGCGGGTCGAGCACCCATTTCTGGGCCAGCGGCTCGCGACGGAGACCGGCCTGAGCGATGAGACTACGCACGAGATCGAGCAGGAAGCCCGGCGGATGCTCACCGAAGCGGTCGAGGCGGCCAAACACATGGTGGTGAGCAAACGTGAAGCGCTCGAGCGGCTCGTCGCGGCCCTTCTCGAGCACGAGACGCTGGAAAAGCCCGAGCTGGAGCGGGTGCTGGCAGCTCAGGTAGCCGCCTAGACGACTCGGGGGGACCTTGCATGCCGGATGCGGCCGGCTACGGTCAAAGGCAATGACCACACGTCTCTACGTCGGCAATCTCTCCGGCGAATCGACCGGGGACACGCTTCGCACGGCGTTCTCGCAGTTCGGCGAGGTCGTCGACGTGCAATTGGTCATCGATCGGTATAGCGGTCGTCCGCGCGGTTTCGCCTTCGTGACGATGGCGAAGTCGGAGCAAGCGGCACGGGCTGCGGCCGCAATGAATGGGGCGACGATCGACGGGCGGCCGGTGCGCGTCAACGAAGCGGAGTCGCGGCGAGGCGCGATGGGAAGCGTCGGCGGTCCACCCAGGCGGTGATGAATCGGCCGAAGGCGCTCACGCCCGCAGTCGGAGCGCTCCGGGTACGAGCTGTACCTGCAGCGGCAGGCCGCCGAGGGGCTCTCCGTCGACGTCGAGCAGGAACACGCCGCGCGCCGCTTCGTTCTGGAGTTCGATGCCGATGCGGTCGCACCCGAAGTGGCGCGCGCCCGGCGCCGACAGGTGCGCTCCCCGGTAGATTCGACGCGAAGACATCGCGAACGCGATCTTGTTCGGAGCGTCGAGGGAGATCACTTCGAAGCGTCCGTCGTCGAGCTTCGCCATCGGGGCCACGTGCATGCCGCTCCCGAAATAGCCGCCGTTGCAAATCGCCATCATGAGCGAATCGACCTGCCTCTCGGCGCGCTCGGATCCCAGTGTCACGTCGCAACGCAGGCGACCGCGCTGACAGGCCATGAGCGCCCGGACGCTCGCCAAGAAGTACGCTGCCTTGCCGCCGAGCGCCTTGGTCGTCTCCGACACGTACGCGTCGACCAGACCCCCCATCCCCACCGACACGACGTTGACGAACCAGCGCATTCGCGTCGCGCCGTCCGGCGCGCGGTAGGAGATCCGGCCGGCGTCGACGCGTCGCTCGCGACCACTTGCAATCGCCTCCGTATACGCGTCGAGGCGGTGCTCGACGCCGAGAGAGCGCCGGAAGTCGCCTCCGGTTCCCTGGCCGACGTAGCCAATAGCAGCGCCGCCTCCGGCGTCGAGCACGCCGTTGGCGACTTCGTGGAGCGTGCCGTCGCCGCCGACAGCAACGAGGAGTGTGCGTCCATGCTCCGCGCCTTGACGCGCGATGTCGATCGCGTGCGCTGGCCCTCGGGTCATCGCGAGGTCGACGGGCCCCAGGCGCCGCTCGAGGACCGCCCGCACGTCAGCGGCGGTCCGGCCCGCACGACCGCCGCCCGAGATGGGGTTCACGATGAGAAGTGGGCGCCGGGATGTGCTCACGAGCTCGACAATGTAGCGCGACCCCAGCCTCTCCACGCGGTTCGCGTCGGCGAGCGCCCCCTTGTACAGTCCCGCGACCGTGCGCCTCACCCGTCTGCTCCCGCTATCCTTGGTCGTCTTGGTCGGGCTTCTTGCCGGCGCCCCTGCCCACTCCGCGCTCGAGTCAGAGCCTCTGCGGTGGACCGACAAGACCCCCGACGGCATGGTGGACGACGCGGCCGCTCGCGCGCTCTCGCAGGGCACTTCGGAGTCCGACCGTGCGGCAGCCATCGCGACGATCGCAGCGCTCGCCGGCCGCGCGCGAAGCGACGGCGCGAAAGAGGCGCTCGACCGCATCGCCCTGTCGCCCCACGTCGGCGTCGACCTGCGGGGCGATGCGGCGCTGCTCGCGCGAACGTTCGCGTCCGACGAGGGAACGGATGACGGGGAGCAGGCGGATCGCACGCTCGGGGTGGTCGACACGCTGGCCGTTTTGGGGCCCTTCCGCGACACCGGCGGTGGCCTCGACGCGCACGATGGCCCGGAGGCACCCGGCGTCGCTTTCGATCGCGAAGGGCAATACGCTTGGGGAAGCTACGAAGTCGCGTGGCGCACCGTACCCCGCGCGTTCTCGGGTGCGCGCGGCATGCCGCTCGATCTGTTCGTCTTCCCCCGCAAAGAGAGCTGCACGTGGGTCGCGGCGCGCTTGACGGTCCCGAGCGCGCAGACCCTCACGCTGCGCGTCGCCGCCGCGGGACAGGTGCGCCTGGTGTTCGACGGCGTTGACGTCGCCCGCGACGAGAGCGTGAACGTGGCGGCGCACTTTGATCGCGCGGCGGCGCGTGTCGCCTCGGCCGCGGGCGATCATCTTCTTGCGGCCAAGGTCTGCACCGGCGCCCTCGAGGACGAGGGGCGTGTGCGGCTGAGGGTGACCGACGACGCCGGGCGGTGGCCCTCCGGCGTCGAGGCGGCGGCGGGGCCCTGGCAGAGAGGGCGCGCTCTCCCGCAGCGGTCCGCGGTGACCCCTGCGACGACGGCGCTCGCTCGAGCGATCGGCAAGCCGTCGGCCGAGGTGGACGCCCGACTCGACGCGGCGATTCTGCGCACGCTCGGAGGCGCCGACGATGTCCGCAGTCCGCGCGCCCCCGGAATGCTCGCGGCGCTCGCCGACGGACGGCTCGACTCGGATCGCCTGGCCATGGTCGCTTGGATCGCGCCCAGCGGCGCAAACCGAGGCGCGTGGCTCAACCGCGCGCGCGACAACGCTGACGCGCTCACCCGCGCCTTCATCGACCGGCGCATCGTCGAGCGTCACGTCGAGGCACAGCTCGCCGACTGGTCGATGGCTGCCCTGCGGGGCGCGCGCATCGACTCGGAGGGGGACGGCGAGGCTCGGCTACTCGAGGCGCAAGTCGATCTTGCGCTCGGTACCGACGCGCTTCGCGTACAGGCGATGCATGGGCTCGAGGTGATGACGCAGGCTTCGCCGGCGAGCTCGTCGACCGAGGCGCTCACCCTCCTTGCGCAACTGGCCGAAGGTATCGACTCGCGCGTTGCACTCTCGGCGCGCGAGAAGCTGGCGGCCCGGGGTGACATGGGCGCCGACCGGGTACGTGTCTTGGCGTCGACCAAAGGCCGCGCCGAGGCGGTCGCCGCAGCGCTCCACGCCGTCGCCGCGGGAGGCATCGATGACGCCGACGAGGCGGTCGCCGTCGCGCGGACGATAGCGCGGACGGGTGCGCACGGCGACGCGCTGGCCCTCTACCGTCAGCTCGTGGGCTGGGCTCCGAACCGCGCCGCTGTGTGGGCCGGGGTCGCGCAGGAGATGAGCGCGGGGGTTGCACCCGACCGCGCGGACGTCATCACGGCCGCCCTGCGGCGCGCGAGGGAGCTCGACCCGGGTGAGGCTCGCTATCGGGCCGAGCTCGCGCTGCGGGATCGCGCGCCGATGCTCCGCGGCGAATCGCGCGACGACGAGAAGTACATCGTGTCTTCGCAGACCATCCTTGCGCGAAGGCAAGGGGTGCTGGCGGCAGCGACGGCGGACGCAAGAGACGAAGGGTCGAAGATCCTCGATCGCGCCGCGGCGATCGTCCCCAACGCGAAGAACGCGCCGCCGACCCCGATGCCGTCGAGCGAGGTCCCCGACGTCGCCGACCGCCAACTTCACTGGCTCCGCGCCGTGGTGATGCACCCGGACCGACGCGTCTCCGAAATGGTCCATTACGCGCGCGAGATCGTGATTCCGCCCCGCACCGAAGAGGAGCTCTACGAGGACATCCCTTCCGAAGGGGACCTCACGGAAATCCTGCGGGCTCGCGTGCACCGCAAAGACGGCACCACCGCGTTCCCGGTCGAGGAGGCGAACGAAAACGCGCACCCGCGCATCCGCTGGCCGGAGCTCGCCGCGGGCGACGTGGTCGAGGTCGCCTTCCGGTCGTGGACGGCCGGCCCGGTCGGTGGTCGCGGCGATCCACCGTTCTACCGACTCGACTACGCCGGGTCGCTGTCAACGCACCCGGTTCTCTACAACGAAGTCGTTGTCGAATCCCCGAGGGATCGGCCGATCTACGTCGACGTCGTCAACGGCAAGCCGGACCGACGGGACGAACGCGACGAGGGCGAGCGGCACGTCTTGCGCCTCGTCTGGGACAAGCCGAGCAACGTGCCCGACGAGCCGTTCGCGCCGCCCCTGAGCGAAGTCATCCCGACCGTTGTTCTGTCGACGTTCCGGGACTGGAACGCGTTCCGCGCTTGGTACGGCGACGCCGTGCGCGGCTTCACCGAACCGGATGCGCAAGTCCGCGAGCTCGCAGCGAGCCTGACGCGAGGCAAGGCGACGCGCGACGACAAGCTGCGTGCGCTCTTCGACTTCGTCGCGGACGACATTCGCTACGTGAACTACGTGAGCGGCGAGTGGTGGCTTCCCAATCGGCCGCAGCAATTGCTCGCGCGCAGAGAAGGGGATTGCGACGACAAGGCTCTCTTGCTCATCACTCTCCTCAAGGCGGTGGGGATCGAAGCGCAAGAGGTCATGGTGCAGACGCGCCTGACGGGCGAGCCGTCGGTCGTGCGCGCCCCGGGCGCTGCGATTCCTTTGTTCGATCACGGGATTGCGTTTCTGCCTGGGCCGAACGGCGGTTCGTACCTCGATGCGACGAGCCCGCAGTCGCGCCTCGGCCCCCTGCCGTCGATGGACGCGCGCGCGGTAGCTCTTCGCATGGACGGAGCCGCAGACGTCGTGGATCTGCCAGCGAGCTCGCCGGACGACCACGGCGTCGATGCGGCCTGGACGATCAAGCTCGCGGCGGACGGAAGTGCCGAACTCGACGGAGTGGAGCGCGCGTCGGGCGACGATGCGTTCTGGATGCGAACCTACTTGACCGAGCCCGGGGCGCGCGCGCAGTGGGTCGAAGATCGCCTGATAGGCTCCTGGTTCTCGACGGTCGAAGTGGAGAAGGCCGTCGACTTCCGCGGCGACCTCCCGCGCGGCGGGGCGACGGCGCGTTGGCGCGCGCGTTCCGACAGTCTCGCGCGACACGAGGGGGCGGAGCTGGTTCTGCCCCTCTCTCCGGCGCAGACTCTCGCCTCGCAACTGGCGCCGCTCGTTCGGCGCACGCTCCCGGTCTGGCTGCCGCCCCATGTCGCGCCTCGAAAAGAGTCCCGCACCATCCGGGTGATTGCCCCGAAGGGTTGGGCTTTCGAGACGTTGCCGCGCGGCGGAGACGAGAACGGAGGCCCGTTCGGCCGCGCCCGCCTCGACGTGGCGCGCGACCCGAATGATCCACGAGCCATCGTCGCGAAGCGCACTGTCGTTTTCGACGAGAGCGCCATCTCGCTCGCGCAATATCCGAAGTGGCGCGCGTGGGTCCAGCGAGTGGACGCGCTGATGCACAAGGCCGTGCGTCTGGTGCCGGCTGGAGGGGCCCAATGAAGATCGCGTTCGTTCGGGGCTTCCCTCTAGGGGCCGCTGCTCTGCTCCTTTCCGTGGCGTGCGGAGCCCCACCCCCGCGGTCGCCTGCAGCGAGGACGGACCTTGCGCGCGCGTTCGACGATGCGTTCCGTGCGGATGCCACCGGCGACCCCCAAGATGCGGTCACGGCCTATTTGGCGGTGGTCGAAGCGGCCGCTACCGACGGGGGCGACCCGTGGCAGGTTGCCGCGATGGAAGCGTCGATCGACGCGCTGGCGACCCGCACGATGCCGTCGCTGGGCGATGCGGCGCGCGACGCGGCGCTCGTGAACCGAACGGCCGAAGGCGGCCGGGTCGCGCGCGGGCTCGCGGAGGTCGCAAGCCGTGCCTCCGGGGTGTTCGCCAAAGGCTTGGTCGCGCGGGCGCTCACGTCGATGGCTGAGCGCCGCGGCGACGCCGAGGAAGCCAAGAAGTGGCGGTCCGCGTCTGCATGCGTCCGCGAAGCGTTGGTCATCGGCCCGACTACGTGGACGCCCGTGACAGGCGTCGACGAGCCGGGGCCGCTCGACCGAGCCGACGCGCGCGTTCTGATGTCGTATGGCACCGGAGACGCGTTCGGAACGACGACCGCGCCCGTGCTCGTTCGCGACCGCGGGTGCGCCATCGATCTCTCGGCGGCGCGTTCGCGTCCGGGGGTGCGTGAAGTGGTCGTCGACGTCAGCGTGCCCCACGCCCAGACGATCGGCGTCGCGCTGCGCGCCCACGGCGCTGCGGCGCTGCGGATGGGCGGGGCCGTGGTGCTGCGGCGCCCGTTCGAGCTCGGCGACGGCGAGGCTGTGCGCTTCGCGCGGGTCTCGGTCACGGCGGGCGAGCTGCGCGTCGTGGCGCGGGTCGGGACAGTTCGCGAGGACGACTCCGTGGAAATCGACGTCTGGGGTGAGGACGGCAGCCCGCTGGAATCGCACGCCCCCGCGCTGGCCTCGGCGGCCGGTGCCCGCCTCGTGGGCGCCGCCGTGGTCGCAACGCCGTCGCCCGCGCGGACCGAAGAGATGCTTCTGGCGGCCGCCGCTGCGCTGGCCGGGGGCGACGCGCGCGAAGCGGAGCGCCTGCTCTGGCCGGCCGCGGCGCGCTCGGACGCTCCACCGGAGCTCGCCGTCGTCTACGGTCGCGCCGTCGAGACCGCGCAAGACCTCTCCCCAGCAACCCGTGCCGAGCGAGCGCGCGGCGCCTACGAGCGCGCCCTCGAAGCATGGCCCACGAGCTGGGAGGCTTCGATCGCGCACGCCGTCCTGGCCGGGGCTCGTCGCGGGCGCGACGAGGCGGGGCTGGAGACGCTGCGCGATCTCGAGGCGCTTCGCACGAAGCAGCTGGACGCGAAGTCCCCACTGCTCGACGCCTTCGAGGCGCTGACGAGTGGCCGCGAGCGTCTCTTCGATCGCGCCCACGCCGCGCTCGCTCGCGCGCAACGTGCGCTCGCCCGGAGCGCGCTTCTCGACGACGCCGAGGACGCCGTGACGCCACGGTCGGGCGCCGAGTGGCTCGCCGCAACCTGCGACCCAGCGCGCACCGCGGGTCGCGACACGCTCGCCTGCTTCGATGCGCTGCGCGCCACAGGCGATCACGCCGCGGCGACACGCGAGATCGCGCGACTGCGCCAGCTGCTCGGTGCACCGACGCGCTTTGGCGCGCTCGAGCTGCGCGAGGCGATCGCAACGGGCGATCACGACGCGCTCCCCGCTGCTTTGGGCCACCTGCTGCCGGGCGAGCGGACGCTCGGGCTTGTCGCTCCCGCGCTGCTTGGCGAGAGATCCGTCGCCGACTCGCCCGCGCGCCTCTTGGGCATGGCCCCGGAGATGCGCGACGCTCCTGCGGCGATAGCGCCCCTGCTGCGCGCGGCGGGCGACGACCCCGCGCGCGAGTTCGACGGCGTCGCCGAGCGACTCGCCGCCCAGGACCGAGACGGCTCGATTCTGCCGGGTGCGGCGACCGCGGTTCTCAGCCACCTCGAGCGATACGACGTCGGTGCGACCGGGCTTGTGCGCTGGACACTGTTCGACGTGCGCCGCGTGAGTGGAACCACCGACGTGGAAGAGAACGCGCAGGCGGCCGCCCCCGAGCTCTGGGGCCGCGCCGCCATGCGCGCGCTGCGCCGGCGCATCTTCAAACGCGACGGACGCGTGCTCGAGCCCGAACGCACGCCCCGGGCCTCTCAGGCGCACGCCGACCTTTCGCAGCTCGAACAGGGGGACATCGTCGAAGCCATCTACGAGGGCTGGCTCTTGCCGGGCGACACCGGCGATATCGGCATCGACACGACGGACCTCCTGCCGGAGCGCACGGCCGTGCACGAGGCGACGGTCGAGCTTCGCTTGCCGCGCGGCTTGCGCGGCTCGCTCTGGAGTCACCCGTTGCTCGGTAAGCCGACCGAGCGCGCCGAGGGGGACGTGCGCGTGCTTTCGTGGCACATCGCCGACCAGGCGGCCAGGCGCGTCGAGGACGGAGTTCCCAAGATGGACCGGAGCGCCGAGGTGAGCTTCTCGACGACACAGTGGCAGGGCGTGGCGCGCGCCCTGCGCGAGACGATCGCCGCGCTCGGCGAGCACGATCCGGAGATCGCGGCGTGGGCGCACGATGCGTCCGAGGCCTCCGGTGGCAAGCCGACGCGCGCGACGGTCGACGCCATCGTGGCGGCCGCCGGCAAGGCGCTGCGCGAGTCGGACCCCGGGACGCTCAGCGACTACGGCGGTGGCCTCGCGCCGACGCAGGCGCGCACCGCCCGAACGTTTCTGACCTCGCACGACGGCAGCCGATCGTGGCTCGTGGTGCGAGCGCTCGGGGAGCTCGGCGTTCCTTGCGACGTCGTCGTCGCCGAGAATGAGCCATACAGCGCCGACCCGTCCTTCCCGCCGCACTTCGGTCGCTTCTTGCATCCGCTCGTCGTGGCGCATGTGCCGGCGGCTCTAGGCGACCCGAGTGGACGTACGCAAGGGAAGGGGACCGCCGCAACCGACGTCTGGATCGACGCGGACGTGCAAGGTCCACCGCTGCCCGCGGGGCGGGTATCGCCGGAGCTGCGGGGTCGCCTGGCGCTTCGCACCGACGGCACCATAGCGCCCCTCCCAGCGTCGGGGGTCGACGACGAGCGCGACGAAGTGGACGTGCGCCTGGCGCTCGACATGCACGGAAACGCGCGGGGCACGCTCGCTGTCGTGCTGCGTGGCCGCGAAGCGCAGGAGTTGTCCGAGGCGTTCTTCCGCGTCGTTGGCGCCGAGCGGCAGCGCGCTCTGCGCGACGTGGTCCTCGCGTGGCTGCCGTGGGCGAACGTCGACGACGTCCAGCTCGACTCGACCGAAGGGAGCTGGCAAGTCGCCCTCCGGGCCGAAGTCAGCGTGAGCGGCTACGCGCAGCTCGAGGCAGGTAGGACCTGGCTCCTACCCGGGCTGGACACGTTGCACTCGTCGTGGCCCCGCTCCCGTGTGTCGACTCTGGGCGCGACGTTCACGACGCGCGCCGGACGCGAGAGTGCGCTCGCGCTGAACACCGCCGCGCAATATCACCTGCATCGGCGCGTCGAGCTGCCCAAGGGCGCGACTGTCACGCGTCTGCCGGGGCCGATCGACGTCCGGGCCAAGCTGGTCGAGGCGTCACGCGCCATTGGTGTCGACAAGGGCGGTCAGGTGATTGAAGACGACTTCGTCCTCGGGGTCGCCACGGGGACCATCGCGGCGAAGGACTACGACGCGTTCGTTGCGGTGACCCGACAGGCGGACGACGGATTTCTCGCGAGTACGCGGGTGGGAATGCCGTAGTCGTCCGCTGCTTGGTGCGGTGAGGCCACACCCCGAGGTGTGGAATGGGGATCGCGGGTGGGTCGAGCGCAAGCTCGATTCGGATTACCGACTAATGCACACGTTGCATCTTCTTCGGCTACGCCCGCTCAAGTATGCATTTCGCGAATGCGGCAACCGATGCTACAAGAGAAGCACACGGATGGGTCGGTGCGACGAGTGTAGGAGGGGCTTGTTGCAGGCCACCATCAGTGGGGTTACGGCGCTCTTCGTGCCTGGCTGCAGCGGCGGTCCGAGCCAGTCGGAGGCGGATGACGGCGCGGCTCATGCCGAGGGAGATGAAGGCGCACCGGGAGACGACGGCGGCGTGGCGGACGTCGCCGAGGGAGGCGCCTGCCAGCCGGCGTGCTCGGTCGGGACGAAAACCATCGCGCTTCCGTTCTCAATGTATCCCCAGCTCCGGAACGCCGGCGGGAGCGCGCTGCACAAGGCATTGGGATACTCGGATCCGTCTTGCCACCTCGACACGATCATTGTTGTCCAACCATCGGCCGGGATGTACGTGGCCTTCTCGGCCGGGTGTCCGCACCAGTGCTGCACCGTTTCGTTCAACGCGACGCACGCGGAGTTCGTCTGCCCGTGTCACGGATCCACCTTCGACCTCGGTGGTCAGGTCAGGAGCGGCCCGGCTCCGAACGGGCTCCAGGCGCTTTCCGCGTGCGCCGACGAGTGCGGAGTCTACGTCACTTTGCCTTGAGTGGAACCCTCGCGCCGCCCCCTCGATCTGGGCAGGACGGTCTCATGGCGTGAGGTTGTCGTTGGCGTCGTGCGTGAAGCTCGACGCGCCGCTCGTACCGGTCAACGTTCCCAACCGGCCCTGCACGTAGGCGCCCCACTGTGCCTGTAGGCCAAATTGGCCATTGGCCACCGTCGTGGTGTTGGGATTGTCCTCCGTCTTCGTGCCAGTTGCGTTGCCCAAGTGCAGCGTGGAATTCTCGGCCACCGACACGCCATTTTTCTTGTTGCCATTGATGACGTTCGTCGCCACCTCGGCATACGACGCGCTTTCGACGTTTACGCCGTTTTGGCCATTGTTGCTGATCGTGCTCACATAGATGCGTGCCGAAGAAGAGCGCTGGATCCGGATCCCGTGTCCGCCATTGCCTTGAATGACGCACGGCCCCGTATCGGCTTCCGATGCGCCCACGCCCGCTGTGAACCCGATTCGCGCGTAGGAGTTCTCATTAACGATGATCCCATTCTGCGGATTGTTTTGGACCGTCGAGTTGATCACGTAAGCCATCGTCGTTCCGCGCTGGAAGTGTATCCCGTGCCGGCCCGCATTCTGGACGACGACAGTGTCCACCGCGATCTGGCTCCCCGTGTTCACGGACAGGCCGTCGAAGCCGCCCGTGATCTCGAGCCCGCGAACGGTGAAGCTCGAGACGCCATCGAGCTCGAGCGTGTTCTCCGTCGCGCTCGGACCGGAGATCGTGGCCGCTCCCTTCCCGTCGAACGTGACGCCGTTGAACTGGCCGGTCGGGCTGGCGACGGTCACATTCTCGTTGCAAGTGCCCTTGATGTAGAGGGTGTCGCCAGGCTTCAGAGTCTGGAGCGACTTCATAATCGTTTCCCCTCGGTCGCAGTCGACATACTTCGAACAACGATCATCGTCGTGCGAATCGCCGAACCGAAAGAATGGCATCACAAGAAAGAGCGCTGCAAGAATTTTTGACGAACCGATCATCCTCGGTACCTCCCTCGAGGCCACAACGGCGGGCCAGGCCAAACCGTCCGAATTCGTCGAAACGTCGATCGAAAACGAACACATCACATTAGCCTCTTTGGCCACGACGTCAATGCGAATACCTGGCAAGTTCCGTCGGGGGCCGGCCCGCGAACCGTGGGTCATCGGGACGCTGAGGCCAGGTGCAATCATCGCGAGGGGGGAGCAGCCTGCAGGCGGCCGGGAGCACGAGAATCCGACTCCTCAAACGGTGGAAAGTTCGCCTTTTCTGGAACAGAATGGGGATCAGTTCGAATGCCCCAAGGGCACCCAGTCGAACGTGCCGGAGTCTTCTCGTGCACGCCGACCCGCTTTCCGCGGGCCGGAAAGGGGGGCGGCGCCGAATGGTTAACTTCTCGAGAAAGGCGACCGTTGCTTCTGCCGAGCCCCACTGTGCGGCCCGTCGCTCCACGCGCACGGCGCTGCGGAAATGCCCTCGCGAGGTGGATTCGCCTCTTCGCGCCGCCCCTTACGACATGCGGCTGACCGCTGGAAACGCGAAGTGGGCGCCGGGACGAAACGCATGAGCACGGAAAAGAGCGCGTCAGTTCGTCCGTCCGTCCGTCCTCCTGGCGAGGCTGCCGACGAGGTGACGGTCGGCACGGTCATTGCCGACAAATATCGAATCGACGCGCGCTTGGGCCGTGGCGGAATGGGAACCGTCTGGGCCTGCACTCACCTTGCCCTGGGCGACCGCATGGCGGTCAAGATCGTGTCTACATCCACCACCCTTTCTCGAGAGGTGCGCTCCCGCTTCTCGCGCGAGGCGCGCGCCTCCGCTCGACTCAAGTCGAGGTTCAGCGTGCAGGTGTTCGACAGCGGGGAACTCCCGCATGGAACGCCGTACATCGTGATGGAGTACCTCGAGGGGGAGACGCTGCGTCAACATCTGCGCCGCGTCACACGCCTGCCGCTCCCGGAAACCGTTGGCATTGTGACCCAGGTCGCGCGTGGGCTGCAGCGCGCCCACGAGTCGGGGATCGTTCATCGCGACATCAAGCCCGACAACGTCTTTCTCGCGCAGACTCCCGACGACGGCGTCGTCGCGAAGGTCTTCGACTTTGGCGTTGCCAAGCTCATGGATGCCGCCAACGGGTCGGAGACCGTCGCGGGTATGTTCATCGGCACTCCCCAGTTCATGAGCCCGGAGCAGGCCATGGGCCGACCGGACGTGGATCACCGCACGGACGTCTATTCGCTCGGGGTGCTCGCATACCGGATGCTCACGGGGCTTTCCCTCTACGACACGACCTCGACCACAGCCCTTCTCATCAACATTTGCAAAGGGCCGCTGCCACAGTTGCGCGATCAGTTGCCCGACCTTCCGCCCGAAGTCGAATCCTGGTTTCAGCGGACGTGCGCGCGTGACCGCGACGTGCGATTCAGCTCGGCCAGCGAGTGTGCCGAGGCGCTGCTCGTGGCGGCCGGCATGAGTATATCGAAGCTTGCGGTGCCCGATTCCTACGTCTCAGGGACACACCTGGCGCGAGGAGTGGCCCTGAGCACGCCGGTTCCGGCCACGCGGGATCTGCCCGGGAGCACGCCGGTTCCGGCGACGCAGGATCTGCCTCGAAGCACGCCGGTCGGGGCTACACCAGTTCCGTCCTTGTCTGGGATGGATCCGCGTTCGATCACCGGGATGCACGCCGGACCGAGTTGGCGCAGCCTGGCTCTTGCCGTAAGCGTTCTGGGAGCCTTCGCTGTCCTGGTGCTCTCGATCGTGTTGCTGCGCTGGGCACGCGAGCCGCGCTCCGACGGAATCCAAGCCCGCGTCGAGCAGCAACGAAAAACGGCGGAAGTGGAAAAGGAGATCGCCCCCTCCGCTCCAGCGACGGTGAAAGTGGGGCCAACCGTCGCGCCGTTCGATGGGGCGCCCTCAGCAGGCGCTCCCATGGTTTCGCGCCCCGTTGGTCCCCGTCCCGGGTATTCCGGTGCACAGACCCCACGGTCTTCGACCCAAACCCCCGCGCCGAAGCGACAGGAGCCGGTTCCCACGCCGACCCCGCAGGTGGCGAAGAGCGCGAACAGCGCGATCACGGACGTGGGTTACTGAAGGAGACCATGACCATGAAGGCCCCCTTGCGTTCTTCGTCGATGCCCGCCCGCGCGTGGCTTGCTCGAGGACCGCTCGTCGCGGTGTTGCTCACGACGGCCAACGCCTCCGCGCAAGTTACGGCGGGCGAGCAAAGCGCGGCGGACGTCACGATGGCGCGCCAGCTCGGCAATAAGGGCCTCGAGCTCGCTCAGTCCGGGGACTGCGCGGCGGCAGTCGATCCCCTGTCGCGGTCGGAGGCCATGCATCACGCGCCGACGACGCTGGCCATTCTCGGCGAATGCCACATCACGCTGGGCAAGCTCGTGGAGGGCGCGGAGGAGCTCACGCGGGTCGTTCGCGAAAATCTGGATCCGCTGGCGCCCGCTTCCTTCCATACCGCCCAGGACCGGGCGCGCATCCGCCTCGAAGAAGCGCGCCCTCGGATTCCGAAGGTGCGGCTCGTCGTGCGGGGAGCCGCTCCAAACGTTGCTCTGACGGTGCGATTTGATGGCGATTCGATCCCCGTCGCCTCGTTGGGGCTCGACCGTCCGGTGGATCCCGGTGCCCACCACGTGGAGGTGAGCGCGAACGGGTACAGCCATGCGAGCGGCGACCTGACTGTGCGCGAAGGCGAAACCCAAGAGTTGAGCCTCGAGCTCGTGCGCCTCCCGGAGACCGAATCCGGCGCGACGGCGGAAGGCTCTCGCAACGGGTCGACGGCTTCTGCGGCCGCTTCGCCCGAGCGACGGAGCCGCGTTCCAGCGTACGTCGCGTTCGGCATTGGCGCCGCTGGAATCGCCGCGGGTTCCGTCTTCGGGGCCGTCACGCTTTCGAAGACGTCCGCCCTCGACAAGACGTGCCCCACCCGTGCGACGTGTCCCGTTAGCGCCCAGTCCGCCATCGACGCCTCGAAGACGACCGCATGGGCGTCGACGGTCTCGTTTGGCGTCGGCGCAGCGGCCTTACTGGCCGGCCTTTACTTCGCGTTGCGAGACCATCGTTCAGGGCCAGCAGCCAACGCAAGCGAGATCACGTCCCGCCCGATGTTGCACCCGTGGATCGGCTTTGGTTCGGGGGGGATCGATGGATCGTTTTGACGACAATCCGGAGTCACACGACCATGCATAGACGATCGGCAGCCTTCGACGCTCGCTTTTCCCCGAGCAAGCTGGCGGTCGCCTCGCTGGCCGCGGTCTCTCTCTTGGGGTGCACTCTCATCGCCAGGACGGACGACTTTGCGGTGCGTGCCACCGCAAGCGAACCCTTCGACGCCACCAGCGGCGACGGAGGGTTGCGAGCGCCGAGCGGCGCTCCGGACGCGTGCGCCTCGGACACATCGACCTGCAGCACAGGCGCGTGCACGTTCTCCTTTGACAACCGTCGGATCATCGGGTTCTCCGAAGACGCGTCGTTACCCCCGCTGCCCGAAGCGGGTGCGGGACCAATCGCCGACGCGCAGGACGAGGATGGGGGCGTCGCCGAGGCTGGCCACACGGGAGGTGGCGGCGGAGGTGGCGGCGGAGGTGGGGGCGGAGGTGGCAGAAACGGAGGTGGCGCCGGAAACGACGGAGGCGGAGGGAACGACGGAGGCGGTGGAAACGACGGAGGCGACAGCGGGAGCCTGGGCGACGAAGGCGGCGTGGGTTCAGCGGGCGCAACGGCCTGCTCGAGCCTCCCTCAGCCTGTATTCATCGTGGGTGCCGGTGGACTCTTGTCCATCGGCGAGCAGCTCGGGGCCCTGACGGCGATGGTACCAATCACCGTGGTATACGTGAGCGCGCACGCTTGCGACGGTGCCAACGCGGTGATTCTCAACCAGACCACGCTCACTCTCGGAGCAACGACGGGCACCTACTGGGACGTCAGCGGGACCGCCCACACCTGCCAGCTCGACCCTGCGGGGAACTACGCGGACATCGGCCTGACTCCACTGTTTCCGGAGTCGTGCCTCTCGTTGCCTCAGGGTACTCCGGGCGTGGGGGACTTTCTCGGCCCGATCGTGCCGGAGGCCATGGTGGTCCCCATCGCCTCGACGCAAAAGACGATAAGCGCCGAGGCGCTCTACTACACGTTCGGCCTGGGGCCCGGTGCCGTGGCGCCGTGGACGGACCGGACCTTCGTGTTCCAGAATCCGACGTCGACTGCCCAGCTCGACTTCGGAATCGCGATTGGCGTTCCACCTGGCGTCTGGCAGGGATCGCTGCAATCCGGCTCCAACCAGACCGTCACCGCGGTCGTCACTTCGACGGACCCGGAAAAGACACTCACGTGCATGGGCACGGACCTGGTAGAGAGCATTTCCAGAAGCTCGACGCTCAAAGAGCTCGCGTATCAAGATTTCGGTCAAAGCTGCGCCTACTACCCGAACTTGACGGCGACCAGCGCAGACAAGGTGAACGTGCGCAACGGCCGCTATCCGGTCTGGGGCTTCACGCACATGCTGACCAAGGTCAATAACCAGAATGTGCCTCTCAACCACACCGCGGGCCAGATCGTCCTTTATTTCACCGGAAACGCGCCAACGCCCACCGGCAATTTCCTCCAATTCGTGATCCAGGACCGTCTCGTTCCTCCGTGCGCGATGGGCGTCACGCGGTCCTTCGAGATGGGTCCGCTGTCGCCCTACTCGCCGAGCCCTGGCTGCAGCTGCTACTTCGATAGCGTGGCGACCGGGAGCACCGCCTGCAAATCCTGCGTGACCGCAGCCGATTGCCCTGCCGAGTCACCCGACTGCAATCTCGGATTCTGCGAGGCCCACTGACGGGGAGCCGACCGCCGAGGCGATGAGGAGGCAAGCTCCTGGTCGGAGCTGCCTTCGCGGCGCGGCGCGGCGCGACTGGGGGGCCTGCGACCGTCCCTCCTTCGCGCGTCGCGCGGCCCGCGGCGACCCGCGCATCTCCGGACCCAAGGCGCGACGCGCGCGACCTCCACTGCCGACACTTGAAGCCCCGCTCTCTTTTCACTACGGTGGCCGCTTCCCGTCAGCGCGCGAGACCTCAGCACAGCAGGCGCATACCATGAGCGGCCATTCCAAGTGGGCCACCATCAAGCACAAGAAGGGCGCCCTCGACGCCAAGCGCGGCAAGCTCTTCACGAAGCTGATCAAAGAAATAACCGTCGCGGCGCGCATTGGCGGTGGTGACGTCGCCGGCAACGCGCGTCTGCGGAAGGCCGTCGCCGATGCAAAGGCCCAGTCGATGCCGGGCGACACGATTCAGCGCGCCGTCAAGCGAGGCACCGGCGAGCTCGAAGGCGTGGCCTACGAAGAGGTGATGTACGAAGGAACCGGTCCGTGCGGCACGCTGTTCCTCGTGGAAGCGATGACGGACAACCGCAACCGTACGGTCGCGGAGATTCGCAAGATGTTCGAGAAGCACAACGGCCTGCTCGGCAGCGCGGGGACGGCCGGCTGGGCGTTCGACAAGCGGGGGCTCGTCACAGTGGGCAAAGAGGCGACCGAAGACCAGCTCATGGAGGTCGCCGTGGGCGCGGGAGCGGACGACTATGTGAACGCCGGCGACGAATGGCAGCTGACGACGCCGTCCGACGCGCTGAACGGCGTCGTCGATGCGCTCGAGAAGGCTGGAATCAAGCCGAAGTCGAGCGCGCTCGGGTATGTGCCCAAAGTGAAGAAACCGCTCGCGGGTCGAGATGCGGAGGTCGCCCTCAACCTCGTCGAGGTTCTGGACGATCACGACGATGTCCAAAACGTCTACGCCGATTTCGATATCGCGGAAGACGAGCTTCTGCGCATTCACGGCGCGTGAGCGGGGCTCGCCGGGAGCGAGCGACGCGATGATCGTTCTCGGCATTGACCCCGGCACGCGGCGCCTCGGCTGGGGCGTCGTCGAGCGGCGTGGTACGCGGCTCGTTCACCGCGGGCACGGCGTCATCCATGCCGACGAGCACCAGCCCATCGCGTCTCGCCTCGTGACCATCGAGAGAGACCTCGTCGAAGTGGTGCGGGCTCACGCTCCGATCGTCGCGAGCGTCGAGGCGCTCTTCTACGCCAAAGACGCCCAGGCGGCCGCCAAGCTGGGCCACGCGCGGGGTGTCGTGCTGCTCGTATGCGCCCGGGCTGGGCTCGAGGTCTTCGAGTACGCGCCCGCCCTCGTGAAGCGGGCGGTCGCGGGCAGCGGGCGCGCAGAGAAGTCGCAAGTCGCCCAGATGATCCGGGTCGTGCTTGGCCTACCGAGCGCGCCACCTGCCGACGCGGCCGACGCGCTGGCGCTCGCGGTGACCCACCTGCAGCGCCCGCAGGCGTTGATTTTGCCTCGACCGAGGCGGGAACGCGTCGTGCAAACCCCCGCGGCGGGCATAAAACGGGGCCCCAGCGGTTGAGCCTTCATTCGAGGCGTGCTTCGCCTGCCCAAAGGGCTTACGTTTCGCCGTAGATCCGAGAACATGCCGAAGCTTCTTCCGATGGTACTTGCCGCCGTTGCGATCGCAGCCCCCTGCGGCGTCCACGCGGACATCGGCGTGGCGCAGACCCCGTCCGCGCTCCCGACGGCAGGGTCGGCGCCGAGCGCTGGCCCTGCCGTGACCGCCGTCCAGGCCTTCTATGACAAATCGCAAACGTTCAAGAGCGACTTCGAGCAGAGGTTCTGGGTCAAGGCGTATAGCCAAGAAAAGAGCTCGCGCGGGCACGTCACGTTCGCAAAGCCCGGCAAGATGGACTGGGTGTACCTCGATCCCAAGGACAACCGCGTGGTCTCCGACGGGAGCGTGATCAAAGTGTACGAGGCGGCAAACAAGCAAATGTACGAGCAGCCGGTCGCGAAGTCGCAATACCCGGCGGCGCTTTCGTTTCTCACGGGCACCGGCAAGCTGGCCGACGCGTTCGACTTCGAGCTCGTGTCAGGACAAGAAATGAAGTTCTCCGGCGGCTATGTCCTCGTCGGTACGCCAAAGCAGCCGACACCCGCCTATGCCAAAGTTCTCTTCTACGTCGACGCTGTGACGTCGCAGGTGCGGCGGGTGAACATCATCGACGGCCAGGGTAACCGGAACCGCTTCGACTTTGCGAACCCCAAGATCAACGAGCCCATCGCCCCAGGGGAATTCACGTTCACGCCCCCTGCCGGCACTACTGTCATCCGTCCGTAAACCCAGGTGAGCCGCGGCAATCCGAGACGCGCCGAATGAAGCGCCGCCGATCGCTCACGCACGTTGGCGGCGCTGTCGAGACGTTGGGGGCGCCCGATGTCGCGGCCGCGCTCGCCCAGGCACTCGAAGTGTCGGGCGCGCCCGAGCCATCCGGAAAGGGCGACGCGGCGGCGGACGATCCGGACCGCGACCACGTCCATGGCTTTCACACCTACCCGGCGCGCATGCATCCGGCGACCGCCGCGAGGCTGGTCCGCGCCGTGTCCGACGGTAGCGCGACATTGCTCGACCCCTTTTGCGGTTCGGGCACGGTGCTGGTCGAGGCCATGATCGCAGGCCGACGCGCGTCGGGGGTGGACTTGAACCCGCTCGCCGTACGCCTCGCCCGCGTCAAGACGAGCCCTGGTGACCCCCTGTCCCGCCCGCAGATCACGGCCGCCGCCCGCGACGTGGCCGCCTTCGCCGACGAGCGTCGCGAGCGCCGCGCCGGCGCGACACGTCGTTACCCGGCGGAGGACGTCGCGTCGTTCGAGCCTCACGTGCTCCTCGAGCTCGATTCGCTCCGAGCCGGCATCGCCGAGCGCGGCCGCGACGACGCGTACGTACGGGAAGCTCTCGAGCTGGTGCTCAGCTCGATCTTGCTGAAGATCAGCCGCCGAGCCTCCGACACGTCGGAGCATATGGCGACGCGCCGGATCGCGGCGGGGTATCCGGCGCGCCTGTTCATCCGCAAGGCCGCGGAGCTCGTGCGACGACTCGCGACGCTCTCCGCTCTCCTGCCGCCTGGAGTCCCGGCTGCGACTGTCGCCCTGGACGACGCGGCGCGGCTGCGAGCGGTCGACGCGAGCAGCGTCGACGCGATCGTCACCTCTCCGCCGTACGCCTCGACCTACGACTACATTGCTCACCACGCGCTGCGGATGCGCTGGCTCGGCCTCGACCCGAGTGGGCTCCTAACAGGCGAGATGGGCGCGCGCAGACAGTACGCGCGGCTCGATCCAGGCGCCGCCCGCGAAAGGTGGACGCGCGATCTGGCGACCGCCTTCCGCGCGATGTCTCGCGTATGCCGCAAAGGCGCGCGAGTCGCGGTCGTGCTGGCCGATTCGGCGGTCGGCGACGAAGCGCTACGCGCCGACGCGATCGTCGCGGCGGTCGCACCCGGCGCCGGCTTCACCCTGCTCGCGCGCGCGTCCCAGCAGCGTCCCTATTTCCACGGGCCGACGGCGCGTGCGTTTCGTGATGCGCCCCGCGCGGAGCACGCGATCGCGCTCGAGAAACGATAATTCTTTTCGTCGCCCGCCGATTTGCGATTCACGGGAAGACGGGAAGACGGCAAGGTTGGCGGATCAATGCCTGTCGTCGTCTTCGAATCCTCCGGGGGTGTCGTGGTCGTGGCCGACGCCCCCGCCGGGGGGCGTCTGGTCGACCTTTGCGACGAGCAGCGAGCGCCCGTCCCATTCTCCTGCCGAAGCGCGAGCTGCGGCACTTGCCGAATCGACGTGTTGGAGGGCGCGGAGTTGCTCGAGCCGCCATGCGAAGACGAGCTCTATGTGCTCAACCTCTTTGGCGACAACCCTGCACGTTGCCGTCTTGCCTGCCAAACGCGTGTTCGGGCGAGTAGCGGGCGGGTTCGGGTGCGTGCGGCCGATCCGTAGGCGCGTAGCAGCGTGGCCCGGGTCACGCGTGGCCCAGTATCCAGTCTGCGATCTTGTCGGCTATGCCGCGCCATTCCGGCTCGCTCAGGACCTCGTGATAGAGCCCTTCGCGCGCGTCCCACGTCTTGTCTCGAGCGCCGATGGCGTCGAAGAACTCCCGTGCTCGGGTGTACTTCGAAACGGGGTCTGCCGTACCCATGACGACGTACGTCGGCATCACGAGCGACGCGGCCCGCTCGAATGCCCGGTCCTGCGCGGCCTCTGCCTCCGTGAAGAAGCGAACGTTCGCGGTATGAAAGACGAGCGGGTCATCGTCGTACTTGCGGGCGAGGGCTGTGTCGTGGGTGACGTCGGTGCCGCGAAGACCGCTCCGCTGCGAGAGCGTGGGCCAGACGCGCGACGCGATCCGGACGCCGATTCGCTTGAGGGGCGGAACACGGATGGCTAGTCCCATGAATGGCGCGCTGAGGACGAGAGCGCGCCAGGGCGCCGGCCTCGCCAGGACGGACGAGGCGGCGATGAGCCCACCCAAGCTGTGGCCGAATAGGAACGCGGGAAGGCCACTCTTTGTCGTGAGACGCTCGAGCTCGCGGACGTCGTTCAGGAAGTCGCCGAAGCGCTCGCAGTAGCCGCGCCTGCCTTCAGCGCGGCCGTGCCCGCGGAGATCAATCGCGACCGAGGCGATGCCCCGCTCTGCCCAAGCGTCCATGACACGCGCGTATCGAGCGGCGTACTCGGCGTAGCCATGCACGAGGCCGACGACGGCCACAGCCCTTCCGTCCGGTGTGACGGAGCACGAGTAAAGGCCGGGCCCAGGCGTGGCCGCTCGCGACAATGCCCCTTCGGCGCGCGTCGTCATGGCGAGTGTAGCCTAACGCACACAACCCGCTCCGCGAGGCGAATCGTGCTGGCCTACGCCGTCAGTCAGAGTACTTTTCACAGGTGGGCCAGCACGCGAGAGCCGTTCTTCTGCTTATCGCATCAGCCTCTGCGTTGACGTTCGCGGCGCAACCTGCACTCCCGGAAGCCCGCGTCCCCCACGGCGGGGGGCTCGCCCAAAAGAAAGGGCCCCTCGTCGACGCGGAGAGTGGCCCACCGCTCCTGTCGACGCTCGATCAGGTGCACACCGGTGAGCACGTCGCGCTCGACGCCGAGTGGCCAACACAGCCCCAGTTCGAGGCGCTCCTCGCCGACCGGGTGACCGGCGTGAAGCACGCGGTGGATCAGCGCTTGCTCGGCCTCTTGCGGGCGCTGGCGGCCAAGCACCCGGGGGGCCGAATCGAGCTCGTGAGCGGGTTCCGCAGCCCGAAGCTCAACGAGATGCTGCGCAAGAAGGGCCACCATGTTTCGTCGCACAGCCAGCACTCCCTAGGCCAGGCCTGCGACTTTCGCATCGTCCCGGGGGGCGAGCAGGCCGCGCTCGACCCTCGCGTCGTCGAGCGTGAGATCCGCGCGCTCGGGTGGGACGGGGGCGTCGGCGTGTATCCGACCAAAGACGACTGGTTCGTCCATGCAGACGTCGGGCGGAACCGGCGCTGGGTGAACTAAGAGGCCGCGGCAGGTGGGTGCCCCTTCTGCCACCGACTCGGCCGGCGCGATCGAGCTTTTCGCGGGCGTCCTGTTCGCGCTCGCGTTTGTGCGACGGCGGGGTGACCGGGAGAGTGGCGTAGCGGCGCTCTTGTGCTTTGCGGCGGCCGTGCACGCCACAGGGGTCAACGTCGCCATGCACGCGTCGGGTCCCTTCGCGGCCATCGCGGCCGAACGCACTGCGTGGCTGGGGCTGGTGGCGGCGCTGCCCCTAGCCGTTCACGTCGCGATGGCCTTTTCGGCGGGTCCCCCTTCGCGGGGACTCCTCGCGGCGCTGTACGGAGGCGCCGCGGGGTGGGCCTTGCTTGACGTTTTCGGCCTGCCACATGGCGGGGGCTCGATCGGCGGCGTGGATGCGGCGCACCGCTGGGCGCCGATCGGGCCGTTCAGCGTCCTGGCATACACCGCGTCCGTGGTCGCTTCGGTCGGAACGATGGTCGTCGTGGCGCGAGCCTACCTGGCCGGGCGCCGCGAGGCGTTGGCCGTCGTCATGGGCGCGACCGTTCTCTTGGCGACAGCCATCAACGATCTCGGGGTCGCGACCGGGGCGCTCTCTACGGGCCTGCTCATCGACGCCGGACTCGCGGCGTTCGTAGCCAGTGTCACGAGCACGCGGAGCGCGCGGTTCGCTTCACTCACTGTCGATCTCGAGCGGCGCACCAAAGAGTTGCGCACGCGCACGGGCGAGCTGCGCCGCTCCTACGAAGATCTTCGTGCGGCGAAGGAGGAGCTCGTCAAGAAGGAACAGCTCGCGGTCGTCGGAGAGCTGGCCGCGGTCATCGCGCACGAGGTGCGCAACCCGCTCGCGATCATCGCAAACGCCGTGTCCGGTCTGCGCAAGCAGTCGATTTCGCGCCAAGATCACGAGACGCTCCTCGCGATCCTCGAAGAGGAGACGAGTCGCCTGAACCGGCTCGTGACCGATCTCCTGCGTTACGCGCGTCCCGTCAACATTCAGCGATCCGACTTTTCCCTCGCGGACGTGCTCGACCGCGCGCTCATCCTCGCCAGCCAGGACCGTAAAGGCATCAAGACGGACTTCATAGTCGACGGTCACGACGGCCGAATTTGGGGAGACGCCAACCTCTTGCGCCAAGTGTTCGACAACCTCGTCGCCAACGCAGTTCAGGCGATGGGAGCGGGCGGTCACCTCACGGTTCGCGTTCGCGCGGCAACCGAGAACGAAGTGGACGGCGTCGCGGTGGACATCACCGACACGGGCGAAGGAATGGACACGCAAGTGCGGACGCGCGCGCGCGATCCGTTCTTCACGACGCGCCCGAGCGGCACCGGACTCGGCCTGGCCATCGTGGATCGCATCGTGGACGCGCACGGTGGTTACCTGGCCATCGACAGCCGGTCGGGCGAAGGTACGACCGTCACGGTGTTCTTGCCGACCGGGTCACCGATGGGGCCGGTGCACCCCCGCAGCCGCGCGCCCAAGCCTCCGTCCGAGGCGTCCGGTCCAGCGACCTAGATCGCCTGCGCGCTGCTCTGGCTTCGAATCTGAGTCGTGGACGTGGTCGTTACGTCCCCGTTAACGGCGGCTGTCGCTGCCACCGCAGCCGACTCGGCTTGGCTAGGGACAGGCCCTAAACTAATAAGGCGATCTGCACAATGGACCGGGACAGCATCGTTCGCATCGACCGCCAGCATGTTTGGCATCCGTACACGCCCATGGATGCGTGGCAGGACACCGATCCGATCGTCGTCCGGCGTGCGGAGGGCGTTTGGCTCGAAGACGTCGATGGGCGGCGCTATATCGACGGCAACGCGTCGTGGAACGTCGCTGCCCTGGGTCACGGCCACCCGCGTCTCGTGCGCGCGCTCGAGGACCAGGCACGAACGCTGGCGCACTGTTCGCTCTTCGGGATCACGCACGAGCCAGCGGCTCGCCTCGCCGAAGAGCTCGTGGCCGTCGCTCCGCGCCACGGGCATCGCGCCTTGACGCGCGCCTTCTTCGTCGACGACGGCTCGACGGCCGTCGACGCCGCGCTCAAGATGTGCGTGCAGGCGTGGCGACAGCTCGGCGCGCCGAGCAAGTCTCGCTTCGTCGCCCTCGACGGAGCCTTCCACGGCGACACGGTCGGCGCCACGAGCCTCGGAGGCGTCGAGGTGTTCCGCCGCCCCTACGCGGGAGTGACGTTCGACTGCGTCCACGTCCCTTTTCCGGCCGAGGGCGCGTATCAGCAGGCGTTCTCGGCAATCGCTCGCTTGGTCCGCCAAGAGAGCGACACGATCGCAGCCGTCTTCGTCGAGCCGGTTGTCCAAGCCGTCGCCGGGATGCGCATCTACGACGCCGCGTTTCTTCGTCAGCTTCGCGATCTCTGTGATGCACACGATGTATGGCTGGTCGCCGACGAGGTGTTCACGGGATATGGCCGCGTCGGGCCGATGTGGGCCTGCGAGCTGGCGGCGGTGACCCCCGACATTCTTTGCGTGGGCAAGGCGTTCGCGGCCGTCGTGCCGATGGGGGCCGTGCTCGCGACCGAGCAGGTGCTATCCGCCTTCGGTGGTGGACGCGAGCGCGCCTTTTTGCACGGACACACGTTCTGCGGCAACCCGCTGGGGGCGGCGCTTGCCCGCGAGGTGCTGGCGATTTACCGCGACGAACGAATCCTCGAGCGGGCCGCGCAGCTCGCTCCGGTTATTGCACGCGGATTCGACCGGCTCGCGCGACTTCCAGGCGTCGAACGGGTGCGATCCGTGGGCATGATCGGGGCCGCGGACCTGGCGGACGACCGCGAAGGCTATCTCGGCGCAATCGGCTGGCGCGTTTACGACGAGGCACGCAGGCGCGGTGCGTATCTACGGCCGCTCGGCCGCACGGTCTACGTCTGCCCTCCGCTGACCATCGAAGCGGACGACCTGAACCGTCTGCTCGCCATTCTTGAAGAGAGTGTGCGCGCGGCTACCTGACGACGAGCGCGCCCTTGTACATGGCCATGCCGCACTGGAATGTCAGGGTCCGTGAAGCGTCGGTCGGCACATCGATGGTGACCGGCCGGTTCAGCGGCAGGTCCTTCTTGATTCCTAGATCTGGAAAAACGACTTCCTTCGCACACGTGTCGTCGGTCGTGCGTTCGAAAGTGACCGCTACCGTGGATCCGGCCGCCCCCTTGGGCAGCGTCAGAGACGTGGGCAGGAAGCCGTGCTCGCCGACCGCGACGTGGGGGGTCGTGGTCGGGACAGACGAGGCCTCGGGGGTCGACTCTGCCTTCTTGTCACACGCCGGCGCGACGGCGAGGGCGACCCAGAGGATGTGGGCTTGGACGCGCATCAGGGTGTGCAACATAGTGGGAGCGTGGAAACAAAGAGATCAAAAAGATGAGGAAAGGTGACGATGCGGCTGGTTGATCTCGATCCACCGAACTTCGTGATCTTGCCGGCTCCTTTGTGACTGTCCCCACTTTTCTAGCGAAGAATCTCGACGATCATCCGCGTACGGCCGACGAGTAGCTCGTCGCCGTGCACGAGCTCTTGCTCGCCCTTGATGCGCACGAAGACGCCGGTCTGCGCGCCGAGATCGGTCACCAGGATCGCCCCCGCCTGCTCCTCGACCAGACAATGCTGGTCGCCCACCAACGGGTCGGCAGGGAAGATGAAGTCACCGTGGGTCGAGCCGATCTGCAGCGTGGTTCCCCGTGCGAGCACGCAAGCACCGAGCGAGCCGCCCTCGAAGATCTGGACGACGCGAAAGGACGAGAGCCACTTCGGCGACGAATAGAAGTACGTGGGGCCGGGCCCCGGCCCGTCTTTTGGGATCGGGTTGCGCTCGATGCGCAGGAGCTGGTCGCCCACGACGAACTCGTCGCCCGGCCCGAGCTCGACCCGCGCCTTGATGCGCAAGAACACGCCGTTGCCCGCTTCGAAGTCGTGCAGCCATAGGCGCCCGCCACGAAACCGGATCGCCGCCTCGCGCGGATGACAGAACGACTCGCCAGGCAGGGCGATCGAGCCTTGGGATCCGATGATGGCTTCTGTTCCGAGCGGCTGGTACACCCCCGGCCCGCCACCGAGGCTGCGCGTAACGTTCAAACGGAAGTGCGCTCGTCGCTTCTCCACCGACGCTGGCGCCCCGGCCTCGACGATCGGCGCGCTCTCCCCGTCGGCCTGCACACGGGACTTCTTCTGCGTGGCGAGCTTTTGAACGTCCACCTTCGGCGGATGATCGAGCACCTGCATGCCGCCGATGGCGCGCCCGGCGATAATTTCGTCGAACTTGCCGTCGCGCAGCGAAACGGCCATCTCGAGCTGCTGGCTTTTCATAAGCTGCCGCACGAACTGCGCGACGTCGTCGCGGTGCACGTGTTCGGCGTACGTGCGCTTGTGGCTCTTGATCACGCGCCCGCCGTCGGCGAAAAGGTGGGTGATGACGTGCGGCTTGTCCAAGCCGCTGTCCTCGGTCTGAATGTGAAACGTATGGTTGAGGTACTTGACGTTGTTGTTAAACCCGACCTGAGCGCGCAAAAACGAGGGCCGGACTACCTCACGCTCGAGCTTGCGAAGCTCTTCGGGCGACCAGCGCGCGATGGCGTCTTGCAGCGGCGCGTGGTCGCCCGCGACGCCCTCCATGCGCTCGAAGGCGAGCTTGGCCAAGAGCGACGACGGATCGACGCGCAGCGCTTCGGCAAGCAGATTCTGCCCTTCGGCGTCGTTGGGTCCGTTTGCTGCCCAGGCCGAGAGCAAGGCCACCGCGTCGTCGAGCCGCCCCTTGTCGAGCAGCCACTTGGCGACTCGTGAGGCGGATTCACGTGGCTGAACTGGGCCGCCGGCTGCCATCTGCCACCAATCATCATCGCGGGCTGCACCCGCATGCAAGTATTGTCGAGAGCTTCTTGCATCCGCTCCGTCCCGACCCCTGTCCGCCAAAGACCCGCTCCGACCTGGAATGGGACGCCGTGCTCCGTTCTCTCGCGGATCGCTGCGCAGGGCCGCTCGGCCGCGCGCTCGCCTTGACTCTGGCGTTCGGTACGACCCGCGACGAGTCCCGCGCGTCCCTCCGACAGTCAGGCGAAGCCTCCGGGCTACTCATAGAGGGCAGGCCGCTTCCAGTCGGGCAGGTCGATGACGTTCGCGAGGCGGTCGAGCGCGCGCGCATCGGCGGCGTGCTGGCGCCAGCCGAGCTCCGAGCGATCGGTCGCGCCCTCGGAGCGGCCCGCGCACTCCGGCGCTTTCTCGGGACGCGTCGCGCGAATCTCCCGGCGCTCTTCGAGGCTTGTTCGACCGATCCGACGCTGGACGATCTCGCAGACGAGATCGACGGCAGCTTCGACGCGGACGGGACGCTGGCCGATCGCGCCAGCCCGCGGCTGCGCGAGCTCCGCGGCGAGTGGCACACCGCGCGCCAGCGCATGCTCGCGCGCATGGAGGAGCTTCTGTCCCGCTACGACGCGGTGGTGCAAGACGGTTTCATCACCGAGCGCGAGGGGCGGTGGGTGCTGCCGGTGCGCAGCGACGCCCACGAGCGTTTCCCGGGCATCGTCCACGCGACGAGTGCGAGCGGGGCGACTTTGTTCGTCGAGCCACGCGCGGTCGTGCCCATGGGAAATCGGCTGAAGGTGCTCGAGGCGGAAGTGAGGCGCGAGGAGGAAGCGGTGTACGCACGCCTCACGGCGTTGATCGCCGACGCCATCCCCAGCGTGGACGCCGCGGTTGGCGCGCTGGCTCTCGCCGACGTCCGCGCCGCAACGGCGAAGCTCGCGCGTGACGCAGAGCTTGTCTTCCCCGTCCTATCGGACGAGCCACGCCTCGAGTTGAAAGGCGCGCGGCACCTCCTTCTCGCCCTGGATCTACCTCGCGTGGTGCCGAGCGACCTCGCTATCGAGGCGGGTCGAGCGATCGTCGTCAGCGGGCCCAACGCCGGCGGCAAGACGGTCGCCCTGAAGACGATGGGGCTCGCGGCGCTCATGGTGCGCGCGGGCCTGCCTGTCCCGTGCGCCGAGGGGAGCGTCGTCGGCCTGTTCGACGTCGTGCTCACCGACGTCGGCGACGATCAGAGCTTGCAGAAGAACCTCTCGACGTTCAGTGCGCACGTCTCCAATCTTGCCGGGATCCTTCAGGAGACCACGCGCGGCGCGCTCGTCCTGCTCGACGAGCTCGCGGGAGGCACCGATCCGCGCGAAGGCGAGGCGTTGGCCGCGGGCGTTCTCGACAGTCTCTGTGCCCGCGGGGGCGCGGTCGCCGCGACGACGCACTACGAGGGGCTGAAGGCGCTCGCCCTCGCCGACGAGCGTTTCGTCAACGCCAGCGTCGGATTCGACATCGCGACGATGGCGCCGACGTTCCAGCTCGTGATGGGCATTCCCGGCAGCTCGAGTGCGCTCGCAGTCGCGCGAAGGTTCGGGATGCCGGCAACGGTGATCGAGCGGGCGGAGCGGTTCCTGACGAGGGAGGACCGCAGCTTCGAGGCCGTGGTGAGGAAGCTACACGATGAACGCGCTGCGCTCGAGCTCGCGCGCGCCGCGGCGGAACAGCGCGAGCGCGAGGCTCGAGCGACCTCGACCCAGCTCGAGGCCGAGTTGGCGGCGGCGAAGAGCCGCGAGGATCGGATGCTCTCCGACGAGACCCGCGAGCTGATGGACAGGCTTCGGCGCGTGCGCGAGGACCTGCGCGCGGCGCAGGCGCGGCTCCGCGCCAAGAAGGTCGAGCCGGAGGCGCTGCGCGAGGTCGAACGGGCGATCGAGCGAGTGGCCGGCGAGGTGGCCATCGGCGGCGCCCTCGAGCCTTCCGACAAGAGCGCCGACCAACGCCTTCGCGACCCGGTGAAGCGGGCGGATCTGCGAAAGGGGGCTCGTGTGTGGGTGCCCCGCCTTCGAGCCGAGGCGGAGGTCGTTGACCTGATGGCGGGAGGGCAGGTTCGGGTCGCCGCCGGCCCTCTCAAGCTGACCGTGTCGGCGAGCGAGCTCCGCACGACCGTGAACGTCGAGCCCCCGCCGCCGCGCCCGTCTTCCCACCTGGCGGCCCCGGTCGACGAAGCGCCGCTGCAGACACGCGACAACACGTGCGATCTGCGCGGGCTGCGGGTCGACGACGCGATTGCGATGGCGACGGCCTTTCTCGACCGCGCCATCACGGAAGGACGGCGTGCTGTCTTTCTGCTTCATGGTCACGGCACGGGGGCTCTCCGCGACGCGCTTCGCAAGGAGCTCGCGCGCTCAGCGTACGTCGCACGACTTTCGGGTGTCGAAGCGGACCGGGGCGGGGATGGGGTCACCCTCGTCTGGCTCGCGTGACCGCCCGCCCGTGACGACCGGCTCGCCGGCTCGCCGAGCTTCTCGGCCGGGCCCGCGACTCCGGCGCGCAGGGCGTGGCAGGGAAGCGCGGAGAGCGGCGCGACCTCCTGGGTCTTGCGCGCGATCTGCGAGTGAAACCTTGAACGAGAGAGAGCCCAGAGCGCAGGCGCGCCTCTTGCGATGCACCGGCTCATCGCAGGAGTCAAAACCAACATGAATCGAATTTCCTCCATGGCGATTGTTCCCTTCCTCGCAGCTCTGAGCGGCTGCTCGAGCAACGGCGCCGGCGCGCCGGTGCAATCGTCCTCGTCCGATGCCGGAGGCGGCATCGACGGCCCTTATGGAGTCACCACGGGCGACGACTCGGGTGACAATGGTGGCGACGACGGCGGGAGCGGCGCGATCGTGTACGAAGCGGACCTCAGCGGCGCGCAGGTCGTGCCCGTCGTGAGGACGGGCGCGACCGGCAAAGGCACGTTCGCGCTCTCGGCGGACGGAATGACGCTCAGCTACAAGATCTCGATGTCACCGGGCTTCGCCCCTACCGCGGTGAATTTGCACTTGGGGGCGGTGGGCGAGAATACCGGTACGACGCACCAGCTCTCGCCGGTCTCCACGAACATGAGCGGCCAGATTGCGCTCACGACGGAGGAGCAGAACGCCATTGCGAGCGACCAGCTCTACGTCGACGTTCCGTCGCAAGCCTACCCCAACGGCGAGCTCCGCGGGCAGCTCGCGCTCGTGGGCGCGGAAATCTTTGTCGCCGTCCCGACCGGCGCGCAGCAGGTGCCGGACACGGGGAGCGTCTACACGGCACACGCGTCATTCATCTTGAGTCCCGACCAGGGCACGCTCATCTATCACGTCGCGACGAACGCGACGCCGACAGACGTGCGGCTGCACCGAGGCATCGGGGGGGTCAACGGCCAGGTTGCGTATGATCTGCCCGTCGGCGGCGGGCTGCCGCTCGACGGAACGCTGCAGATTGGGGGGACGGCCGGTAACAGCGACCCCACGGATCTCGAGAACGGCCGCTTCTACTTGAATATCGTCACCCAGCAGAATCCCGCGGGCGAGCTTCGCGGACAGCTCCTTCATCCGGGTGAGGCGCTGTTGACGGGCGTCCTCTCGGGAGCGAACGAGGTTCCCCCAATCGTGTCGCAAGCGACCGGTGGCTCCCAAGTCATCCTGAGCGCGGACCAGTCGAGCCTGAAATACGAAGCTGTGGTCAACGGAGTCATCCCGATCGGGGCGGAGATCGATCAGGGCCAGGCGGGACAGAACGGCCCAGTGCTAGATCAGTTGACCCTGGACCAGACCGGAGCCCTCGGTACCGTGAACGCGACGGCGAGCGACGTGCAAGTGCTCCTGTCAGGCGGCAGCTACATCAACATCAAGACGCCGAGCTATGCGAGCGGCGAGCTCCGCGCTCAGCTTGTGAGTAGGTAGCGCGCGGTTGGCGCGGCCTTGGACCAGGGGCCAGTTCAGCCAGCCAGACGGGCAGAAAGGAAGCCGCAGAGGTCGCGGAGGTTAGACCTCCGGAGCGCTCTCTGTTCCCCAACGCCAGCCTTTGCGTCCAAATCGCGTGGCCGCATCGCTTGCGAGCATGGCCCCCACCATCGCCGCAACGAAGGCGATCACGGGGGCCGCCCCACCGGCAAGCGAGACGATCGCAGGTCCGGGGCAGAAACCGCCGATTCCCCACCCAATGCCGAAGATGGCCGCGCCCAGTAGCAACGGTGCGTCGACGGCCGCCCTCACGGGCATCGAGAAGGACCGAGCCAGGATTGGGGCACCGCGCTTCAACGCGCGCCGGAAGACGACGAAGTTCACCAGCACGCCACTACCCATTACGAACGCGAGGCTCGGATCCCAATCGCCGGCCACGTCGAGGAACGCGAGGACTTTGCTCGGGTGTGTCATGCCCGAGACCCCCAGCCCGACGGCGAAGAGAACGCCCACTGCGAACGCGACGCCGATTCGCCTCACGAACCCCTCCCGCTCAGCAGATGCGTCGTTGCAAATACCGTCGCCGCGCCTGCCACCATGAACACGAGCGTGGCTGCGAACGAGCGCTTCGAGAGGCGGGCGATGCCGCACAGCCCGTGTCCGCTCGTGCAACCGCGGCTCATTCGCGTTCCGACGCCGACCATCGCGCCGGCGACGAGCGAGGCACCGATGCTCTGCTCCGACCCGAGCGCCACGAGATCAGGCCGGACGAGCGTCAGCCCGGCGCCGCCCACGAGCAGACCCGCGACGAAGGCGAGCCGCCACGACCGGTCGCCCTTCGGCGCCGCCGGTAGGTCGCCGACGATGCCGCTCACCCCGCAGATGCGACCGTTGAACACGAAGAGCAGCGAGGATGCTGCGCCGAGGAGCAATCCGCCGATCGTGGGAGCGAGTAGCGAGAGGGCCGTCATGAGGGCTCGTCCAGTATACAGGACAACGCCCGCTCGTCACGTCGCTCATTCCGGGATGGCCACCACGACGGTTGTCGCATTGTGCCAGCCATCCATCCGCTCCTGGCTCCGCGCGATCTCGCCGTACGTCAAGAACCCGGCGATCGGAACGTCGCCGAAGGTCGACCGAACCGCGTCGACCTCGCGATGGAAGCTCGTCTTCAGGATCATGCCCCGACAAACGCAGTCGAAGAGCAGAACACCCGCGGCAGCTTGACCCCGAAGGGCGGCCTGGGCCTCCTCCGCCGCCGATTGGGCGGCGCGGACCATACTGTCCGCCTCGCCGTCGAGGATGCTGACCATCGATCCGCGCGGGATGTCGCCAGCACAGGCGAGTGAGCCGTCGCTCCCGACGGACAGAGGCGCGCGAGCGCGACCGATTCTTTCGAAGAAGTGAATGCCGAGCTCGTTCGCAATCATGTACGCGCTCGCGTTTTCGCGCGACAGCTGGACGCCTCGCTCGGCGGCGTGCTTCTCATACGCGGAGAACGCCGGCTTCCCGTCGATCTCGAAGACCACGTTACCCTCGGCCTTGGTCACCCGCATTTGCCGGGTAGTCGGGCGCAGGCCGTGGCCGACACCGATGCCCCACGGGCTCGAGCCGAAAACGTGGAGAGCGGCCGCCGCGTCGGCGCCGATCTCTCCAGCGGCTCCGACCAGGGTCGCCTGGAATCTGCCCTCATCGCCGGATGCCCCACCGACGATTTGGGTGCCTGCCTGAACCCGAGCGTCGTAGAGCTCGCTGACGAGCCTTTCGCCGGCCCCGCCCAAGCCGTCGGTAAAGAGCACGGTCGTCAGGTGTCGATGGTCAACGGACGTGGCAGCGCGCTTCGCATGGGGCAGCCCGGCTGCGAGCCGCCGGGCAGCTCGTGCCGGATCTGCTTTCAACCCGGGGGCGAACTCCACGCGGGACGTGGCGTCCGAAGCGAGAAGCATGACGGCGACTCCCCCATGGATGAGACCATCCTCGGTGATCTCTCCGGCCGTGGTGCAGGCGATGATCTCGGCACCGGTCGCCTCCCGAGCCGCAGTGACCGCTGCGCCGAAGTCCAAGTCCGGAGATACGAACAAAAAGCCGCACGTCGCCTTCGCGCCGCGCAATCGCGAATTCGCCTTTTGAATCGCCTTGCCGACCGCCGTTTTGACGACGGGGTGGATCGCAGCTCCGCTCCCAACTCTCGCCGGCATAGGATCCCTTCCCCGACGAGAAAGGTATCAGATTCGCCGGGCTGTCACGACGAATTTTGGAAAGACAGGACCTTTGCTAGAAACACAAAGCGCGAGCACAATAGCGGCGATCATCCGTGCCGCACTTGAGGTCCGCCTCCTCCCAAATCGATACCGGTGTCCGGGTCGGCCCTTACCTCGTCGAGCGACGATTCGGGGGCGGAGGGGCGAGGGTTGGAACCGTTTACCTCGCGCGCGACTCCACAGGCGAACGCGTTGTCCTTCGCGTGCTGCAGCGGGACGCAGCGACGACCGCGATCCGCGCTCGCATGAGGCGCAAGGCGCGCGCTCTCGCAAGTATCGACCATCCGGGTCTCGAGCATGTTCACGGCATCGGCGAGCACGGGGGGATGTTCTGGGTCGCGGTCGGCTTCGTGCAAGGCACGCCCGTCGAATCGCTCTTGGCCGAGCGAGGGCCGCTCTCGATCGATATGGCGCTGCGCCACACCATCCAGGCCGCCGAGGCCCTTTCAGCCGCCCATGATGCGGGCGTGATTCATGCCGAGATCGAGTCTGGAAAGCTGCTCATCGCGCCCGACGGCCGCATCGTCGTCGTCGGTTTCGGTGTCGCGACGCGGACCGACCGCACGGCGCAGCCGCTCGCGGGAGGCGGGCTTGCCGGGCCGTCGGCGTACGCAGCGCCAGAACAGATCGAGCACGGGCTGGCCGACGAGCGCAGCGACGTGTGGGCCCTTGGCTGCGCGCTCTACGAAATGGTGGTCGGCTCGCCACCGTTCGGCCCGGGGGGAGCGGAGACCGCGGCGGCGATCTTGCGGGACGAGCCGGTGTTTCCCGCTCACGTCGCTCCGGCCATTGTTCACATCGTGAATGCGTGCGTCCGGAAGAACTCGTTCGCGCGCATCGCGACCTCGCGCGAGCTGCTCGTCCTTCTCCGCGATGCGGTGGGCGATCCGCGGTCCGAGACCGTATCGGTCCCGCAGCGCGCTTCCGCGCGCCCGTCGGCGCCTCCGGCCCCGCTCGACTCCCGGACCATCCCCCCGCCGCCGCGCCTCCCGTCGATGCCGTTTCGTTCGTCGTCGGGGCGCTCCTCGGCGGCCGCGACGTCCAAACCGCCGTCGAGCGCCACGCGTATGGCGGCGCCGCGTGGCCGAATCAAAGGGGCGGCGATGCGGGCCGGAGTGGCCTGGTTCGCCGAGGCGTATGGGCCGCCCGCGCTCGCGCGAGTCATGGAGCTCGCGTCGCCCGAGCTTCGGGCGGTCTTGCGTCCGCACCTTCCCGTGTTCGGGCTGATCGCCTCGGGCTGGTACGACACGCAGGTCGCCGGTGAGCTCATCGAGCTCATCGAGCGCGTGGCCTGTCCAATGGACCCAGTCGCGTTCCGGTCTTCGGTGGGCGAAGCCATCGCGCACGAAAATGTCGGCGGCGCCCACCGCGCGCTCTTTCGCCTGGTCGCGTCGCCGTCGCTCCTCGAGGCCAACGCCCAGCGGGTCTGGCGAACCTACGTCGACGAAGGGACGCTTTCGGTGCGTCCGGGCGCTCCGGGGTCGTTCGACGCGCGCGTGCGAGGCTGGTCGCGGCATCACCCGAGTGTGTGCCGAACGTTGCGCGCCATGCTCGAGAGCGCTCTCTCTTCTGTTGGGTACACCGCCCTCGTTCTCGAGCGAACGCACTGCGTCGCCCTGGGCGACACACAATGCACGTTTGCCGGAGCGTGGAGCGTCTGACCGGCAAGCAGCCTTTACACGGGGCTTCAGCGACTTGGCACGGCGACCCGTCCGGAGACGATCGCCTCGCGGAGGAGCTCGACCCGCGCGACCACCTCGCGGGTCAAGAGCCTCGCGTGCGGTCCTTCGTGCACGTAGTCGATGGCGCCGTCGCTCACCCCGAACGCATGCACCCCGCCGTGGAAACGTCCCTCCTGGACCGCGTGGATCGTGTCGAAGACGGCGACGTCGGCGCGCTTGACCATGCTGGTCAGCACGGCGTCGGGCATTTCGGCAAATTGATCCGAGTCGACACCGATGGCGAGGCGGCGGGTCTCGTGCGCCGCTTCGAAGACGCCGTGCCCGGTGGCCCCCGACGCGTGGTACAGGATGTCGGCGTCCGCAGCAATTTCGGCGATCGCCAGCGCCTTGCCCTTCGCCGGGTCTCTGAACGCGTCGGGTGTCGTGCCCGCGTACGCGACGTGCACGACGCAGTCGGAGCAGACGGCGTGCACCCCCGCTTCGTAGCCCACCTCGAATTTGCGGACGAGCGGCGTTTGCATTCCGCCGACGAAGCCGACGTGCCTTGTGGTCGTCATCATCCCGGCGACCGCGCCGACGAGGTAAGACCCCTCTTCCTCGCGGAAGACCAGGCCCGCGACGTTGGGCGGCGGCCCCGCGTCGGAGGGGGCGTAGTCGATGCACGCGAAGCGCACGTTCGGGAAATCTCGCGCGACTCGGTCGACGTCGGTCGAGAATAGGAAGCCGACCGCGATCACGAGGTCGAAGCCGCGCGTGGCAAAGAGGCGCATGGCGGCCTCACGGTCCTCGCTTTTCGTCGGCTCCAGCAGCTCCGTCGCGACCCCCAGCTCGCGGCGCGCACGCGATAGCCCCTCGTACGCGGCGTCGTTGAAGCTCTTGTCTCCGCGGCCGCCCACGTCGAACACCAGACCAACCCGCGGCCCGCCTCCGGGACGGGTCGCCTCCGGCGCGTGTCGAGCGGGAAGAAACGTCGCGGCGAGCGCCGCCACGACCAGGGCGATTGCCCAACGCTCCAACGTCATGCCGGCTTCGTGACCCCGCGCATGTCTCCCCTGGAGTCCGCCTCGATGAAAATCTTGCGCATCTGCGGCATTGCGGCTCGGATCGTCGCTTCGATGCGGTTGGTCGCGTCCTCCAATTGATCGACCGTCAGCGTGGTGCGGAACGCGATCTTCATGGCGAGCACGACGACATCGGGCCCGAGATGCATGGTGAGGAGCTGGGTCACGCGCACCACTCCGTCCACCTGCTCGGTCAGCGTGCGCACGCGCGAGCGGTCCTCGCGGGTCGCGCTCTCGCCAATCAGAAGGCCATGGGTGATCCATGCGATGAGCAGCGCGACGGCGCAGAGCAGGACGCCAATGACCACGCTGCCCAGCGGATCCCAGAAGGCGCGGCCGGTCCAGGCGCTTGCCGCGACAGCGATCAGAGCCAGCAGCAGCCCCGCCATCGCCGTCGCATCCTCGGCGAGCACCAGCGCAATCGTGGGGTCACGGGCGTCGCGAATGGTGGTCGCCAAGGAGCGGCCCGCGGCCACTTTGCGGAATTCGCCGAGAGCGACACGGAAGCTCATCGCTTCGACGCCGAGCGAAACCCCGAGCACGGCGTAGCTCCACGCGCGGTCTTGCGGCTCGATGCGCGGGTGCACGAGGTGGTCGACCCCTTCGAAGACCGCGAACGCTCCGCCGACGCTGAAGAGCAGGAGAGCGACGACGAACGGCCAGAAGTACCTCTCGCTGGCGCGCCCGAACGCGTAGCGCTCGTCGGGAGGCCGTGAAGCGAGGCCCATGCCAACGAGAAGCAGCGCTTGGTTTCCGCTGTCCGCGAACGAGTGCACGGCCTCGGCGAGCGTGGCCGTCGATTTCGAAAGAATCGCCGCCGCGAGCTTGCATGCCGCAATGACGATATTGCCGGCGAGCGCGGCGAGAACCACCTTGCGGCTGTCGGCGTGGGACACTCGACTTGGGGCGTGGCGTGGGGGTGTGACTTGGGGCGATGGCAGACGGAAGCGCTTTCGATCTCTCGCGCTTCCCACTAATGCCAAAGGAACGTGCATTCCGCGAGCTTTCTCTTCGACGTCGGCAACGCGCGCACCACGGCCCTCATCTACCGGGGCCGCCAGCGCCGCGGGTCGATTGTGCTCGCTCCAGGTGCGGGTGCGCCGCAGACCCATCCGTGGATGGTGACCGTCGCGGGCGCCCTTTCGGATCGCGGCATCGACGTCGTCACGTTCAACTTCATGTATGCCGAGGCCGGGCGGCGTGCGCCCGACAAAGGCGACGTGCTCGAGGCGACGTGGCGCGCGGCGATCGAGGCGGTGCGCGCTCGAAGCGACGTCGCGTCCGCGCGCCTATTCATCGGGGGCAAGTCGATGGGGGGCCGCATCGCAACGCAGGTCGCCGCAAAGGGCGACGTCGACGTCGCGGGTCTCGTGCTCCTCGGGTATCCGCTGCACCCGCCGGGCAAGCCGCTGCAGCTCCGTTCCGCGCATCTCCCGCGCGTTCGGGCGCCGATGCTGTTCGTCCAGGGCTCGCGCGATCCTTTCGGAACGCCGACGGAGCTCGCGCCGATCGTCGAGACGCTCGCTCGCGGCACGCGTCTCTACGTCATCCAAGGCGGAGATCATTCGCTCGCCGTGCCCAAGCGCAGCGGCGAGACCTTCGACGGCGTGATCGCCCGCGTCGCCGACGAAGTCGGGCAGTTCATGGGATCGTGATGATTTGCACCCGCGACCGCGCAGCCTGAAGAAACGCGCTCTCGGCTACGCGCACGCGCTCGACGACGAACCAGCGCTCGAGGGGCCCGCGCACCTGCTCGAACCGCTGCCCGCGGTACGGGTGCGCGGACGCACGGAACACGTTGCGGAGCTGCTCCTCGCTCGGGTGGAGGATCGGCGTGACCGCGCGATCGATGTACCACGCCGCCAGCGAGGCCCGCCGGAGGATGGCATCGACCTCCGCGTCGTCGATCTGCTCGGCTCTAGCCGCGTCGTCGATGCGCTTCCGGCCACCCAAGCGTTCCACGAACGCCGCGCTGACGTCTCGCTCGACGGTCGCGAGATCGCCGGGGGTCGGTCGCCTGTCGGGCGGAGCCTCGGCGACGAACCGGTCGGCGAGGCTCGCGAGGATCTCTTCGGCGACGTGGTGCTCGATCGCGTCGCGAAGGTCGCGCTCCCCGTAGGATTCGCCGATGCCGTCGGGCGTCTCGGCCATGTCCGCCAGGCGAGCTTCGAACGCGAGGACGCGTTCGAAGATGAAGCGCGGGTATGCCGTGCCGCCCGTCTCCGGGGAGTAGAAGCGTACCGAGGTTCGCTCGATCACGACTGCCGGCGACGACCCGTCGTTCGGACCGCGATCCCGCGGAGTCGGCAAATGGTCCTGGCCATACGCGGCGTGTGCGACCGCGACACCGGCACACGCCAGGGCGGCCACCGTACGACCGTGCCTCCGCCCAGCCGACACCACGCCTCTCGTCGTGCGAGCCACGTTTACGGCTCGTCGTCCTTGGCGGCAGGAGGAGTGCTTCCAGCCCCGGGCGCGGCCCGCTCTTGCATCATGTGCTCGTGGTGGTGGGCAAAACCTCGGGCCGCGCGGCGCGCCTTCAGAAACTCGGCGAAACCGACGACCATGTCGAGGTCGCGGGGCCCGAGCGCGTCGCCCAGCTCCTTCAGGTGCTGCCGCAGACTCTCCGCGTTTCGTGTTCGCCTGCCGCCCGAAGATTTCGGACCTTCCTCGACCGAGTCGGCAGGCGCTTCGACTTCCGGCTCCGGAGCGGGATCCGCCCAGGCGGGCCGGTTGACCGGCTTGATGGCGTGTGCGGCGAGCCACGCCTCCATGAACGTGCGCAAGCGCTCGCTTCGGAACGTGAACCAGCGTTCGCGTTCCGGCCCGTACGTCATGAGCACGTCTTTGAAGCGGCGGAACGCACCCTTTCCGTCGATCGCCTGCATGAGCTTTCCGCGGGACTCGCTATTTTCCACCATTGGAATGAAGCGCTCCATCCAGCGGTACTGCTCGCGAGAGCTGACCGGATCAATGCGCAGGTAGTTGGCGTCGGAAGCGATGCGCACGTGCATCTGCGGATCGGCGACGCCGTCGACGACGCGCAAGACCTCGCCGGTCGCCAAATGCAAATAGCTGTGCACCTCGGGTGCGTTGTTTTCGAATGCGTCTTCGAGTGCCTCCCAATCAACGGGCACCTCTCGTACGGGACCGGACGCGACATCCGCGCCCGGGTGTTCCCCGGCGTCACTGCTGGCCATGGATTTCCCTTCCTCTCAAGCACGGAAGCGCGGACCGAACGCAAATCGGCCTCGGGCGTCGTCACCGCGTCGCCGCCGCTCGGGCAGGAGCGGGCGGCGCGCTACTTCAAGCTAAGACGTACGGTGAGGATTGCACGCTGGGGCCGCTCTTGGAAGAGCCGTCTCCCGGCTGGCGGCACGGGTCGAGCACCGCCCGGCCGAAGTTTCGTCGGACTTCTGCCCCGCGGGACTAGCCCCGTCCGTCGGCTAGAGCGTCTTCGTGCGCCGCAGCGCGTCTTCCCAGCGGCGAAGGTGGCTGGATCGCTCGGTATCCGACATGCGGGGCCGGAATTCGGCCTGCACCGACGTCATTTTCGCCACCTCTTCCAGACTGCCGAATAGCCCCGCCCCCATTCCCGCGAGCATCCCGGCGCCCCGCGCCGTCGACTCGACGTCGGCCGGACGTTCGACGACGACGCCCGCCACATCCGCTTGAAACTGCATCAGCAGGTCGTTCTGCGCCGCTCCACCGTCGACGCGCAGGCGTTGCAACGGGCGTCGCGCGTCTTTGACCATCGCGTCGAGCAAGTCACGCACTTCGAAGGCGATCCCCTCCAAGGTCGCGCGCGCGATGTGCGCGGCGGTCGTGGCGCGCGTCAGCCCCGTGATCGCGCCCCGCGCATCCTGGTCCCAATGAGGAGCGCCCAGCCCGGCAAGAGCCGGCACGAAGACGACCCCGTCGCTCGATGGCACCGTGCGCGCGAGCGACTCGATGTCTTGGGCACTCCGGATGATGCCCAGCCCGTCGCGCAGCCATTGCACCGCGGCGCCGGCGATGAACGCGCTTCCCTCGAGCGCGTAGGTGGTGGCCCCGGCGATTCGCCATGCCGCTGTGGTCACGAGCCCATGATCGCTGAGTGTGGGACGGCTTCCGATGTTCATGAGGGCGAAGGCGCCGGTGCCGTATGTGCACTTCGCGTCGCCTTCGCGGAAGGCGGCTTGGCCGAACAGCGCTGCTTGTTGGTCGCCTGCCATCCCAGCGATCGGAACGCCGTCCGGCAGGAAAGCCACCCCCTTCGTCCGCCCGATGACCTCTGCGTTGCCGACGATCTTCGGCAGAACGCTCGCGGGCACCCGAAACACCTCCAATAGCTCGGGGTCCCATTCCGCGCGCGCGAGGTTCATCAGCAGCGTCCGTGAAGCGTTGGTCACGTCCGTGGCGTGAACGACGCCTCCGGTGAGCTGGCTGACGAGGAAGCAATCGATCGTGCCGAACGCAAGCTCCCCCGCTTCCGCGCGCGCACGCGCGCCGTTCACATGATCGAGGAGCCACGCGATCTTGGTCGCGCTGAAGTACGCGTCAATGACCAAGCCCGTCTTTTCGCGGACACGCGCGACCAGCCGTTCGTCTTTCTTGAGCGCGTCGCAGACGTCCGCGGTGCGACGGCATTGCCAGACGATCGCAAGGTCGATGGGCCGTCGCGTCGCCCGGTCCCAGAGGAGCGTGGTCTCGCGCTGGTTGGTGATGCCGATCGCGGCGACGTCTTCTCCGCGCGCGCCGGCGCTCCTGATCGCGCCCCGCACGCTGGCTTCGACGGTCGCCCAGATTTCGTCTGCGTCGTGCGAGACCCATCCCGCCCTCGGGAAGTGCTGGGGCAGCTCGGTAGTCGCGCGGCCCAGCGTTTTGCCGTCCAATGAAAGCACCAGGGCCGTCGTCCCCGTCGTCCCTTGATCGATTGCGAGCAGGTGCTTCGACATGGTGTCGAGGTTAGCGTCTTCCGCTCGGTCGGGAGAAGACGCTCGACAGGACCAAGAGCACGGCGGCCGCGCCTGCCACACCACCGAACCCGCGCGCGAGCTCCGCCTCATGCCGCCGCCAACTCTCGAGTGCCTCGACGGCCGCGAAGAGGCCGATTGCCGTGTAGATGAGCTGCCGGCCGGCCACGTAAATAGTCCGCGCCCCGTCCTGAAGTCCGCGCACGCGAACCTCGATTTCGCCGCGGTTGGCCTTCACCAAGTAGCGACGCATGTCTTCAGGCAGCGTCATCGCGCTCATCGCCATGTCGCGGACCGCCTCCATCGCAATCTGCGCGAAATCGCGGTTGCCGAGGACGAAGTCGCGCAAGTAAGGCTGGATGATGGCGACCGGGTTCAGCTCCGGGTCGAGAAGCGAGCACGAGCCGTACAAGAGGAGCAGCGTCCGTTCGAGAAGCACCCAGTCCTTCGGGATGTGGAATGCACCCGAGAGCTCGCGCAGGCCGATGTTCATGCGTCGCAGGTCCAGCAGGTTTTCGAACCCGCGCTGCGGGTCGATCCGGATGTCTTTCAAGTTGAAGCTGTCGAGGCGCACCTCTTCTTGGAAGCGCCTGTGGAAGTACTCGATGATTTTCTCGCTGACCGCCTCGTCGCTCGTGCGTGAAATGAACCCCATCTTGCGGAGCGACTTGACGAGCCGGTCGGTGTCCCTGCGGAGCACCCCCTCCAAGAACTCTGGAATTCCCTCGCGCATCTGGGGACTCAGCTCGGCGACTGCCCCGAAATCGAGCAGCACGATGGCGCCGTCGCTACGGACCAGCACGTTTCCCGGGTGCGGATCGGCGTGATAGACGCCATCGACGAAGATCATCTGGCAGTAGAGGCGAACGAGCCGCTTAGCCAGATCGCGCTTGTCCACGCCGAGCGCGCCGATCGCGGCGGCGTCGCTTACCTTCACCCCTTCGACGTAGGTGGTCGTGAGGATGCGCTTCGTGCAGAGCTCGCGCGCCGGAAAGGGAAAGACGACGTTCGGGTCATTGACGAAGTTCTTCGCGATGCGCTCGATGTTGTCGGCCTCGAGGGCGAAGTCGAGCTCCTGCGACAAGAGCGCCTTGACCTGGTGATAGTAGGCGTCGAGTCCCTGCACCGGGACGAACCACTGTACGATCCCCAGGATCCGACGGATCGTGGTGAGATCGAGGCGCACGATCCGATCGATGTCGCGGTGCTGGACTTTGACCGCGACCTTCCGGCCGTCGACCAGTCGCGCTGCGTGCACTTGGCCCAAAGACGCGCTGGCGATCGGTTCCCGATCGAGCGTCGCGATCGCGCCCATTCGTGCGCCTAGCTCGCTCTCCAGCCGCTCCGCGATTTCTGCGTAGGGCCGAGGGGGCACCTGGTCCTGCAACGCCTCGAGCTCGGCTCGGAACTCGGGCGGCAAAAAATTGGCCATGATCGACAGGAGCTGCCCCACCTTGATGAACAGGCCCTGGAGCCGCAGGATCGTCGAGTAGACGCGGCGTGCATTGCGCGTGTGGACGTCGCTGACCCGCGCGTCGCGCCATGCACGGCCGAAAAAGCGCGCCCGCGCGGCGAACCACATGTAGCTCGCAATGACGAGGAAGGTCGTCGAGTAAGCGCGCACGAAGCGCAGGTTGCCGGTCATGGGGGGAATGCCGCGGTCGCCGTGGCAGCCGCAGCACTAACCCAGTGCAGCGCGCGTTGCTTCCTCTTTCGAGGCACCGTTCACGCGTTGCCCAGGTCGTCGTGCGGACGCTGTCCCGACTACGGGTGGGGGGAGGACCGCCCCGACTACGGGTGGGGGGCTCTACGGGGGGAGCGTCCGCGCTCCCCCCGGGTGAAAGGCGTGTAGCTGCGTCAGCCGCAGCGTAGCCCCGAAGGGATTGCAGCACAGGCCACGCCGGAGGGGCGGAGCGGAGGCTGCACGAAGACGAGACACTTTTCCTCGCTGGGGCACTGCTGTGCCCCAATGTGTCCTCAGGTCTCGCTCGCCAGCTCCCGTGGCGGCGCGTGCGCCTCCCACCAGGCGCGTGCGCGCCAGACGCGGGAGCGCGAGATCTCCGCGTCGGCGAAGCAATGGCCGCTCGCATAGGCGCTCAGGCGGTCGTCGAGGGGCAGCTTCCGGCAGGCTGCGAAGGACGCCTGCAGGATGTGCAGCGCTGCCCGGAAGCACAGCTTGCGGTCTTCGATGAGCTGCCGGCCGTTCCACCCTTCGCGCGTCGCGCCGCCCCCCACTTGCACTTGCATCAAACAATACGAGTGGCCGTGATCGCCGCGACGGGTCCCCTCGTCGACCCGTCTGCTGAACGAGCTTTCGTAGGATGCAACCGCGAGCATGAGTACGGCCGTTTCCGTGCGCCTGTCCGGGCCCTCGAACACCGGGGCCTCGCTTTCGTCGAGGGCCACCGAAGCGACGTCGCGGGCGATGCTTTCGTAGCGTGCCAGGACGTGATCGCGCGATTCGATTGGAGCGTGCGCGTGCGGGGGCACCCACGCCAGCATCGCGGCCACGAGATACGAAACGAGACTCTCCATGCGTCACCTCCTCCACGAAGCGAGCCCCTCTTTACGCTGAGCTCGACCGTTCGGGCACCCCAGGCAACGTACGCGCCAGACTTCGTTGGCACGCCACGTGACGGCGAGACACGATGCTCTCTGCGGGACACTCGAAGTAAGCCCGCTTGAAGTGGAGATGTCCTTTGCCGTCCATTGTGTACGGCGGCCGCAGTCCGCCCGCCCCGGAGCTATGGGGCCGCTTAGTGAACTTCGTGGCGAGCGGCGAGGACCGAGCGCGTCAGTCGACGCCGGACCACCCCTCGACGAAGTCCGCAAGCTCCGTGTCCTCCCCGCGGAGGAGCCCGATCGCTACCACGTTCAGCCTCTCCGGACGTGTGAGCTGCCGCGCGGCTTCGCGCACCTCCGCGCTGCTCACGGCCACGAGCTCGGCGACGTGCTGCTCCGGCGTGGTGAACCGTTCGAACAACGTCCCGGCCGCGTAAAACGACGCGGAGTCCTCCGCGGAATCGGCAAGGCCCCTCGCGTCCCATGCGATGCGGCGGCGCGCCTTCTCGAGCTCGTCGTCGCCGGGCCCTTCCCGCGCGAGCTCCTCGAACATGGCCAGCACTTCGCGGGTCACGAGCGCCGCGCGCTTGTGCTGCACGCCCGCTGCAACGTCGATGACGCCGTCGTCTTCGTAGCAGTCGTAGGCGGCCGAGACGTCGTAGCAAAGCCCGCGCGCGTCGCAGAGGCGGTGGTAGAGACGCGTCGACATCCCGTCGTCGACGATGCGCATCAGCACGTCCAGCGCGGGGCGCAGCGGGTGGCCTTCGGCGAAGGCGCGGAAGCAGACGCGCAGCTCCGTCTGGCTCGAAACGTTGTCGACCATCTGGAAGCGCGCCCTCTTTTGGGCGTGCCTCGGCGGCTCGGACGTGATGCGCTCGCCGCGTGCCAACGCGCCAAAGTCGCGCTCGGCGAGGCGCAGCGCCAGGTCCGGATCGACGGGCCCAGCGAAGGCCAGGACCGTGTTGTCGGCCGTATAGTGGCGCGCGTGCCAAACACGCAGCGCGCCTTCGTCGAACGACCGCACCTGGGCCTCGCTGCCGGTGATGGTGAAGCCTAGCGGATGATCACGGTAAATGAGCGCGCGCGAGAGGTTGTCCGCGTCGACCTGCCGCCCTTCGTCGTCCAGATCCTCGAGGATCTCCTCGAGGACGATTCCGCGCTCTATGTCGATGTCCAGAAATGCGGGTTGCGACAAGACCTCGCCGAAGAGGCCGCAGGCGGTGTCCAGGGACTCGGGCGGCAACGTCAGGGAAAAGATGCCGTGGTCGACCTGGGTCGACGCAAAGAGAGAACCCCCCAACCGTTCGAACGAAAGGTTCACCGCGTGCGCGCTCGGCACACGGCGCGTGCCCCGGTAGATCATGTGCTCGAGGAAGTGGCTGATTCCGTTGTCGTGAGGCGTTTCGAAGCGAGACCCCACCCGAGCCCAAAGCGCGAGGTGCACGCGATGAAGCTGCGGCAGCGGAACGACGACGACGCGGAGGCCGTTGCTGGCCAGCGTGGCCGTACGAGCGTTCATCGCCTCCGCCCCTGGCCTGGTCGCCTCGAAACGCGGCCCAGTGTGCTCAGTACTCATCTTCTTCGTCGCTGGCGCTTCCCGCCCCGCCGTCCACGCGCGGCTCGTCGATGTACGACGCGTCCACTTTGATGTCGGCCTTCGCCTGCTCGCGCAGGCGTTTGACGTACAGCGAGAGGGCCTCGTCGCGCTTCGCGCGGAGCAGATCTTCCTCGAACGTATCGCGCTGCTTCTGGAATTCGTCGTCCGTCGCGATCTTGTGCTGCTTGAGCTGAACGACAACGAAGCCCTCGGCCGTGCGGACTGGCTCGGCCAGGACCGCCCCTTCCTCGCCCGAGAAGGCGAACGCGACGACGCTCGTCGTGCCTTCGGGCGAGAGGCCCGGGAAGGGATCGCCCCCGCCGTTGAACGCGCTGGACGTCTGCGCCTGGGGGCGGTCGGCGTCCGTGCTCGCATCGAAGCGTCGGAGCGGCGGGGACGCCGTGGCTGCTTTGTCCGTGTCGCCACCGTCCGCGGAGGGCCCCTCGGTCACGGTCCCTCCATCGCGCCCCGAAGAGGCTCTCGCGGGGGCGGTTGACGCCGCGAGCACCTTCAAGCCGACCACTTTTCCGGCGTCGCGAACGTACTGCGCCGACGCGCTCTGGACTGCATCTTCGGCGCTCTTGGCCTGACGCATCTCGTCGCCGATCTTGCGGGCGATCGACTGCGCGGCCTCCGTCGCCATCGCCTGGGCGTACATGCCGCGGGCGACATCGCGCTTCACGACCGCCTCGATCTCGGCCGCCTTCGCGGGGTCGTCCCGACTGATCAGGTGGTAGCCGAACTGGGTCTCGACGGCGCCCGCCGTCGTTTCGCCGGGTTTGAGCGCGTCAGCCGCTGCCCTGAAGGGTGCGACGAAGCCGTCGGTCTTGTCGCCGACGTCCCCGCCCTTCGCTGCGCTCCCGGCGTCATCCGAGGTCTCGCGCGCCGCCTCCGCAAACGATTGGCCTGCGCGGATGCGCGCCGAGGCCCACGACAGCTTCGCCAGCGCCAGCGCCTTCTCCTCGTCGGTCGCGCCGTACGGCAGCTTGATCAGAATGTGCCGGATGTGCCCGGCTTTCGGTGCGTCTTCGGTCTTGCGATCGCCGAACGCCTTGTCGACCTCGGATTGGTGTTGCTTGACCCAAGCGTCGACGTCCGCAGTCTTGAGGTCGACGGCCCAGCGGGCTGCCCACGATTCCTTGACCGGGACCCAGGTCACGGTCGCGGTGCTGTAGCGACGCTGGTATTCCTGCTTCGCCTCTGCCTCGCTCACGCGAACGGGTGCGCGCACGACGTCGCGCATCTTCGCCGCCAGGAGCTCGCGCGCCTGCTCTTCGCGGAACTCCGTAGTCGAGCGATTGCTCAGCTCTCGCACCCTGCGCTCGTAGACCTTCATGTCGAACGCTTTGGTCTTCGCGTCTCGGAAGTCGACCGGGATCGCCGTGTCGCGGTCGTTGAAATGCGCCTGCGCTGCCTCTTGCGAGACCAGCCCGGCGCGCGCGTAAGACTGATACATTTCGAGCACGATCGACTGAGCCACCGCGGGGTCGGCCGCAGGGACACTCGCTCGCACGTATCCCGCGTAGAGCTGATCGGTCACCTCCGCGTCGGTCACCCCGATGCCGAGTCGCTTTGCCTCGTCGTCCAGGAGCTCACGCTCGATCAGTCCATCGAGCGCGATGCGCTTGAGGTTCAACTTGCGCGATTGGCTGCTGCTTCGGGACGGGACCAGGATCCGGTACGCCGATCCGAAGTCTTTCGGATCGATGCAGCGCCCGCGGACCCTGGCGGCGCATCGCTCGGTCAGCGAAGCCGTTCGCGAAGTGGCGTTCGGGCGGAAACTGATGACGAACGCGAGAATCGTCGCGACGATGACGGCACCGTAAATGACGTTCGAAAGGCCGCGCTGACGGAAGAAGTCGAGCATTCGGCGAGCCCGTGTAACACGGGCGCCCGTCAACGCCTAGGGCGCGGTGGACGGCGGCGCACTAGTCCCGTGTTTGCGGCTGGGGGTCGGGGGGTGGGTCGGGGGGAGCGGCCGCGCTCCCCCTATGTGCAAGTCGTTTGCTCGCGTAAGCTTCAATCGCTTCAGCCGGAGCGGAGCCCCGAAGGGGCGCAGCGCAGGCTGCACGAGACTAGCAGCGCTTTTCGAGGCAGAGCGCGAACTTCAGCTCGGCCAAAGCGTCGTCCAGCGCGGGGGCGCGCTTCGCGTACGTGATTTCGTAGAACGTGTCGAGGGTGCGCCCGCCGTCGCTGGGGTCGGTCACGGGCGTCACGGCCGTCGCCACCTCTGCAAAGCCGACCGCCACTGCGGGAACCGCAAGGCGCCTCACGCGCTCGAAGATGTGAAGGTCGTCCTCGTTGGGGAAGTCGACCTTTTGTGCGCGGAGCACGACGCGGACTTCGAGCGGGTCGCCGACACGGAGTCGAACGCCCGAATCCATGATGAGGTTCTCGCGGGGCCGTTCGGCGAGGACCACCTCTTCGCCTCGCGACCGGAACAACTCGAAGCCTGCGTCCGTGAGCGCCTTCTTGATCCGCGCCGCGTCGTTGGGGGGTGAATCCGGCATCGTTTGGGGTGCGAGGCCGCAAGGCGTCGAAACCCAACGCAAAGCTTCTTCGGGGAGAGAGCGTGCGTCAAGAGGTTCTTCCCTGCCTCCTCACGCGACATGCTCGCGCGACATGCGACCGATTGCCGGCGATTGCGGCGGCCGCCGCGGGCCGGGGGCCAGAAGTGGGCGCGCTGCTATCCTCGTTGGCACACCGTGACCAAGGCCAAGGGGCCGACACCCGCAACCCATGTCGACGCCGATCCGGACGCTTCCCGCCGAGGTGGGCCGCGTCACGGCGTCAGCATGCGTGTCACTCTGACGGCCCAGTCGGGCGAGGTCCTCACGGGATGGGCGCTCAACGTGAGTCGCGGGGGAGTGCGCGTGATTCTCGATGGAATGGTCGAGCTGGGCTGCGAGCTCGAAGTCAGTCTGAGCACGGGCGCCGACCCAGTCACCTCGTGCGGGGGGCGCGTCGTCTGGGTCCAGGAAGAGCCGGACGGGATCGTGTGCGGAATCGAGCTTCACGACGCGGCCACCCGCGAGGGCGGCGGTCGCTCCCCTTAAGCGGGCGCGATGTGGCAAAGTGCGGCCTCGCGCATGGTCAAGCCGAAGAACCTCCTTCCCGAATGCGGGCTTTTTCGCACGACGAAACCACTTCCGGAGCACGAGGGAGAGGTCCCGGCCGGTATCCTCGTCTACTTCCACAACCATTCCGATTCGGGGCTGCCGGTGATTGTCGTACCCGATCACAACGTCTACAACCGCTGGCACTTTCACGGCGCTGGCATCCCTTTTCGGGGCCTCTCGTGGGCGGACAGCCTGGTGAAGCTCCCCGCCGAAGGCTTTTACATGCTGCGCAAGCCACTTGCGTTCCAGGGCGGCGAGTGGCCGAAGGGAGCGCTCGTGCAGCTCGGTTACAACCGCAGCGGCGACGGCATTCTGTTCATTGCGCAGGTGCGTGCCCAGCTACAGGAAAACGACGTTTTCTTCAGCGACAACGGCGTCGGCGTGACGCGCGACCAGCTCGTGACGCTCGAGCCGCTCAGCGTGTTCGTGGAACCAGCGCCCGCCGGTGTTCACACCTCGGGTGTGCACTAGTGCACCGCCGTCGAGATACGACCAATCGCCTGCGGCGATTACGCTCGCTGCGCGAGCGGGCGGTGCCCCAGTTTTTCCCTTGGGCTCCGCCCAAACCCCGAACTCGCTCCCGCGAGTTCGCTAGCGCACTGCCTCCTGCGGATCTTAATTCCACCTCGGGTGTGCACTAGTGCCGTCCCCCAGAAATTCTGCCACCCGTAGTCCGTGATGGCTTCGTTCTCCCCGGTGATTCGACGAATCGGGACGCAGCTCTTCTGGCTGCCGTTTTGGTTGGCCGGCGTCGCGTGGCGTCATGCCCACATCTTTCGGGCTCATCCGATGACGCAATTCGTCTACAGCGACATGCAGGGCTACTACGAATCCGCCCTTCGCTGGTACACGCCGGGGTACGCCCCAAACGTGGGAGACGCGGTTTATCCTCCCGGCGCCGGGTACTTTTTTGGCTTCTTTCATAAATTCGATCCCACCTGGATCAGCCTCGAATGGGCGCTGTTCCTCTTGTCTTGTGCGACCCCGCTCTGTCTCGGCTGGATAGCGTGGAATCTCTTCGGGGCCCGTGTCGCCGGCTTGACCATCATTTTCGGGAGTCTCTACTTTCCGTGGGTCGACTTCTTCGCGTTCTTCCTTTCCGAGGCGCTCTTCATTCCGGCGACGGTTTGCGCGTTCGCTTTGACGGTGCTCGCCCTTCTCACCCGGCATCGGGTCCTCGGCTTTTTGCCGGCGATTGCGGCCGGCCTGATGTTCGGCCTGGCCGCGTCGGTCAAGACAGTGGCGCTGTCGTCCGCCGTGCTGATCGGGGGCGTGCTCTTGTGGTGGCAGTGGCGCCGGCGCGTGTCGGGCCTTTATCGAACCGTGGGGTACGCGGCGATCGGCCTCGTGCCCGTGCTCGTCGCGGTCAGTCACCGGTGCACCAAGGCCAACGAAGGGCACTTTTGCCTCGTTTCAACGAACGGTCCGCTGACCACGATCTTCGGGCATTTGCCATGGGTGCGGTCGATCACATGGGTCGACTCCGCGCGAGGACTGACGCTGGGATGGGGCTGTCCCGTGAGCGCCCAGCGACGGATGTTCGATCAAGAGTACACGTTCAATTTCGGCCCCTACGATGGCAAAGCCAATATGGCCAAGATCGTCGAAATCGTGCGCGCCGATCCGGTGCAAGCGCTGGCGCTGTCGTTCGACCAGATCGCCAATCTGTTTTACGGATCGATTCCGTGGCCGTCCTCGCACACGAAATGGACTCGTTGGGCGCTCGAGTCGGAACAGGGCTTTCTCTTTCTGGGTATGATTCCGGCCCTCTTTCAGCTTCGCAGGCGAGCGCGCGGCCTCTTCAGGCTGGACCCCGCTGCCGCGCCGGAGATCCTTCTCAGTCTTCCGGTCGTGGGGCTGACGCTGACGTGCTTTCTGACCCAGGGAGACCCGCGCTATCGCATCCCGTTGGACGGCTTCATCATGATCCTCGCGTCGGCGGAGATTGCGGGCTGGTTCGGAGGTCGCCAGCAGGCATGCAGGCTTCCGGAGTTCGGGCAGCCACGGCGAGGGGTGCCCAGGGCCCTGCCGGATGTGACCACCGCGGGACCGTAGTGGCATCCGAGTCATCCGGCTGGGGGGCTCTTCGCGGGGGGCGCGGCCGCGCCTCGTGATCACCGTACCGAACCCGCCCGTCGTGCCGCCGGTTCGATGACGCAGCACAACAAGTGACCAACCGTCAGCCGGCCGCGCTCGCCCCGCGCAAAAGTGGTAGAAATTGCGTCAGCCCGAACGGAGCGCAGAAGTGATTGAGACAAAGGCCAGGTCGGAGGGGTGGACCGGAGGCTGAATGACACCCTGCCCCAGAATAACCAACGAACTTCTCTTGAGCTACGTCTGCACATGACAGAAACCCGAACCCGAGTCCTCCACTGGTTCGTATCCGGTGGCGTCGCCAGGGCGCCGGACGGCGAGCAATTCACCATCGACGTCGACGCGTTGGTCGTTGGCCGCGACCCCGGTGCGAACATCGTCATCGCCGATCTCGAAGTCAGCGCTTTTCACTGCGAGTTGCGCGCCGTCGGCGAGGGGATCCTCGTCAAAGACCTAGGGAGCACCAACGGCACGTTCCTTGGCCCCGTGCGCATTCGCGAAGCGACCATCGTGACGACGAGCGAGCTCACGGTCGGGCGATCGAAGATCATATTGGAGCCTCAGGCGAAGCGCCGCGTCGAAGTGGGCTTCTCGGACCACTTCGGACCCCTCGTGGGGATCTCGCCGAGAATGCGGCGGGTATTCGGCGTCCTGGAGAAGGTGGCGAGCACGCCGCTGAGCGTCCTCATCGTCGGGGAGACCGGCACCGGAAAGGAGCTCGTCGCCCGGGCGATCCATGACGCCGGAGAGCGCGCCGGCGGGCCGTTCGTCGTCGTCGACTGCGGCAGCATTCCGCCGAACTTGGCGGAGAGCATCCTCTTCGGGCACGAGAAGGGGGCATTCACGGGCGCCGCCGAGCGCCGCAAGGGGGCGCTCGCGGAGGCCGACGGCGGTACGCTGTTCCTCGACGAGCTCGGAGAGCTGCCGATCGAGCTCCAGCCGAAGCTCCTGCGCGCATTGAGCGAAAAGCAGGTCAAACGCGTCGGAGGAGCGACGTTCGAGGCGATCGACGTGCGGGTGCTGGCCGCGACGCGCCGGGACCTCGGCGCGGAGATGAACGCAGGGCGCTTTCGCAGTGACCTCTTCTTCCGTATCGCCCAAGTGCGCGTCGAGCTCCCGTCGCTCCGCGATCGGCTGAGCGACCTGCCGCTGCTCGTGGAAGACGTATGCCGGCGGGTGGGCAAGCCAGAGCACGTGGCGATGGTGCTCGCATGGATTGAGCAGCGGATGGCGTCCCACGATTGGCCCGGCAATGTCCGCGAGCTCGTGAACGTGGCGAGTGTCGCCGCGACGCTGGCCGACGAGCCGGGCGCGATCGACGACGTCCTCATGCTCGCGCGCGACGAGGCTCCCATCGACCGACTCGGCGGGGGCGGCGGTTCCGCCTTCAGCGAGGCGAAGCGGGGGGCGATCGCTTCGTTCGAGAAGGAGTACTTCAACGCGCTGACGAAGCGCTGCAAAGGGAACGTGAGCGAAATGGCGCGCCAGAGCGGAATGGAACGCCATCATGTTCGCGCGTACCTGCGTAAGTACCGGATCGACAAGTCGGTACACTAGTCACGTGCAGCCTGCGCTGCGCCCCTTCGGGGCTCCGCTCCGGCTGACGCGATTGGAGCTTACGCGAGCAAACGACTTGCACACGGGGGGAGCGCGGCCGCTCCCCCCGACCCCCCAGCCGTAAACAAGGGAGCGCGGCCGCTCCCCCCGACCCACCCCCCGACCCCCCAGCCGTAAACAAGGGAGCGCGGTCGCTCCCCCCGACCCCCCAGCCGTAAACAAGGGAGCGCGGTCGCTCGCCCCGACCCCCAGCCGTAAACAAGGGAGCGCGGCTGCTCCCCCGGGCGGGTGCAGCCTCGGCCCGCGGCCCGATTCCGCGCTGGCCGACGAAAAATCGATATGGCCGGCGTCGATTTCCCGTAAGGCATTGATTTCTCGTCGCGAGAGATGGCCTCCTCAGGCCGTGGCGGTGGCTCCTCATCATGAGGCGCCGCCTCCTCATCATGAGGCGGCGGCGCATCGACACAGGAACGCGCCGCCCCAACGCCAGAAAGCGGGCGATCTCGTCGAAGCGGCGCCTTCTTCTCGTGAGAAGGCGGTTTCTGACGCTTCGGCGACGGCGCTCTGTGACGAGGCGGCCACGTCCCCGCATCCGGCGACGCCTCCTCATGATGAGGAGCCGCCTCCTCATGGTGAGGAGCCGCCGCGCGGCGATGAGAAGGCGGGGCCCCACGAGGAGGAGGCGGTGCCCGACGGCGAGGACCGAACGCCCGACAGCGAGGCGTCCTGTCCCCACCGTGGGAGCTTGCTCCCCCCAGGCGAGGAGAGGCCTTCCCCGTGCCGTGGGAGCTTGCTCCCCAGGCGAGGACGGGCCTTCGTGGACGTCGACGTTAGGGCAAGTCCATCTCGGGCCGATACGCGGCGTCGCGAACGGCCGTTCCGACGCCAAGCGGTCGTTCCCGCCAGTGCACCCCCGGCGGCGAAGCGTCGATCCAGTAGAAGCTCGGGTCGCGCACGTCCACGTGCACGAACTGCGTGCCCGGGTGCGTGTAAATCCCGACGCCCACTCGCGGCAACCCGCGCAAGTAGGCGGCGACCAGCCCCGGCCGGATTCCGGGAAGCCGAAAATCGATCGCCTCGCCGGTGGAGTGCTTCCCCGCGTGCTCGCGCCAGCCGGAAACCACGAACACGCGCTCCACGCCAAAGTGGTAGGCCGCCTTGAAGACCAGCTGCTCGACCCGCAGCGACAGGATGTGTGCCTCCGTCTCCCGCGACACGACGCGCTCGAACGACGCGCGCGCTCCTTCGTCGATCTCACCCGCGCGGTCGTACAATCCGATGCGCGCGCTCGCTCCCGTGCTCGCGCTGGTCACGATGAGCGGTTCGAGCGACGCGGCCCACGACGTCACGCGAGTCTCGCGCAGCGCGGCGGCGAGCGACGTCTCCTTTCCCTGACGCGCGGACGCGAGCGTTCGGGCCGGAGCGTCGCGGGCGATGAAGAACGACAGAATCACCAGCAAGAGCATCGAGCGAGGGGCGAACCTCCCGCCGTGTGGGCGCTTTCCTTTCGGCTGCATCGGGACGTGCCTCAGAATCGCCCGCTCGCTCCGAGCGATGCCCCACCCGGCTCTGGGCCGATGGTGGGGGTGATTGGGATCTCGTGCTCGGACGCCCCCAGAAAGTACCACGTCGCAAGGCCGGCCGTCACGAAGGCGAAGCCGGCCGCGCCGCCGACGTCGGCGTATGCCAATGTGCGAACGGTGTTGTAGGCGTCGGAATGGGCCTTGGGCCTCGGGCTCTCTGCCGCGTATCGCGTGTAGAGGTCCCCCTCGTAGACATAGAGCGGCACGGCGGCGATTCCTGTCGCCAGAGCGACTGCGCCGCTCACTGCGATGAGCTGCCATCGGAAGGGGTGGAGCGTCTCGTTGCGCGTCGCGATGGGCGCGGGCGGCGCCGCGAGCACGTTGACGATGACCGGCTCGGGAGCGGGGGGCGTCGACGGTCTCGGTGCGATCTCGACGATCTCACCGGCGCGCACGTTCATGCTCGAAGTCTCGGCGTCCGAAGTGCCCTCCCCGAAAACCACCGTATGCTCGCCGGGGGTCACCCACGCGACGAAGCCCGCCAGTCGAGGCTCGGCCGCGTCGACGCGGGCGGTGCGCGGCGCACCGCCGGCGGCGACGCGAATCCGCCCTTTGGTCGCGATCAGACGAGCGAGGCGCGAGCGCGCGTCCTCCGATTCCCTTTCGACGATCGAGGGGAGACCTTCGCCGCGTTGGCGCAACGCGTCCACCTCGCCGAGGAACGCCTGCAGCCGCTCGGCGGCGTGCGTCGCATCCCCCAGCTCTTGGTACGCGACGCCCAGGTTGAAGGCGAGGCGGTATCCCTTGCGCTCCCCGAGCTCGCGGTAGACCGGCTCCCAGTAGCCGACGGCCTCGGCGAGCGCGCCCGCTTGGTACCGATCCATTCCGAGCTTGAACCGCTCGCGGTACGCGGCCAGCGGGTCGTCATCCACGTGCGCGTCCGCCTCGATGGGCGGCGCGGCATGCGCGGCTCGCGGCGCCAACGAAAGGGCCGCGGCGAGCGCGACCTCAAAAGGGCGTCGGATCCACATCGGGTAGCCTCGTCGGAGCGGGTGAAGGCGGTTGGGCCGAGTCCGGTGGCTTCGTTGGAGCCGCCGAGGGCGGTTGGGCAGCCGAAGGACGGCGGGCCAAGAAGGGCGAAATCGGGGCCGAGCTCCACGCCATAGCGGGCGGGGTCGGGCCGCGGGAAGTGGTGACCGGCGCCGAAGCGGTCGGAGGTGGTGTCGCGGTCGGGTTTGGCGTCGAGGTGGGAATGGGGAACGGGGCGACGGCGGTCGATGTGGCGACCGGGGTCGTGGTCGTGAGCGGGGAGCTTGCCGCCGCGGGGTGCCTGCTCCGCGCCGTCGCAATGGCGGCAGCGACCGCTCCAAGAATCACCAGGAAGAGCACGGCCGGAACGAGTGGCGTTCTCGACCGGTCGGAAATCCTGGAACCCGGCGTCAGCGCCTCGACGACGAACGGTGCGGCCGACATCGGCTGCCCGCCCTCCGCCAGTGGGTCGAGGCTGCGCCGGAGCTCGTCGATGCGCGACGGAGCCGCCTGGACCAGCGACTCGGTCAGCTGCGCGCGCCGCCCCAGCGCCTGCCGGCCAAAGAGAAGATACATCAGCGACCGTACCGCCTCGGCGTCCGGTGCCGGTCCCCGCGCCGCCGCGACGGCCCGAAGCTCCCGCGCGACCTCCATTGCCGTGGAGGGGCGCCTGCCCGGGTCACGCGACACGAGACGGGCGTGAAGCTCGACGAGCCCGCGCGGTACGTGTTTCATCGCCGCGTCGAGTCGCGGAGGGCTCTCGAGAGCGAGCTTGCGCATCACGTCGAGGTCCGTTCCCGAGCCCCACATCCGGTTGCCGGTCAAACACTCGAACAGTACGGCACCGATGCTGAACAAGTCGCTCCGTCGATCGAGCTTCTCGCCGAGCGCCTGCTCGGGCGACATGTAGGCCATCTTGCCTTTGACTTCGCCCGTCCGGGTCTCATTTCCGCCCGCCTCGAACTTTGCCACCCCGAAATCGAGCAGCTTGACGCGCCCGTCGTAGGCGATCATGACGTTGTGCGGACTGACGTCGCGGTGCACGACGTGGAGCGGCTGCCCTTCGCCGTCGCGAAGCTCGTGGGCCGCGTGAAGGCCGTCGCATACTTCGGCGAGAATGAAGGCGACGAGCTCGGGCGCGAGCTTGCGATCGCCATCCTCCGCCGTGTGGAGCACGTGCGAGAGGGGCTCGCCCTCGACGTACTCCATGGCCATGAACAGCTCTCCGCAGAGCTCCCCGAACGCGAACGCGTGAACGACATTGGGGTGCGCGAGCAGGGCGGCGAGGCGCGCTTCGCGCAAGAACATCTCCTTGTGCCGCGGATCTCGCGCCCCCTCGGGAAGGAGGCGCTTGAGCGCGACGACGCGTTCGAAGTCGTCCTGTCCCCGCTCGAGCGCGACCTCGACCGTGCCCATCCCGCCCCGCCCGATGAGAAAGAGGGACCGATACCGATCCTCGAGGCTGCCTGGGCGCGGCGTGCGCCTGGAAGGCGGCTCCCGCCCCGCCTGGGCTGCCTCGGGATGGGGGGCAGGAATCGGGCTAGCCATCGCTTTCAGTCTAGTGCAGGGTATGCTTGGGGCGAGTTACTGGGAGGCTGGAGTTGAACCCGAGCGGCGCGGCAGCAGCGGTCGCGGCGTGGGCGGTGGCCTGCGGAGCCGTTGCTATGGGTTTGGCCTGCATACCCGATCTGCCGGATGCCGGACCCCCGGCTCCGCTTGCCACCTGCGGCGACGGAATCATCGATCTGGCCGCGGGGGAGCAGTGTGACCCCGGCCCGGGGGCAGGCGACGCCGGCATTGGCGGGTGCAGCCCCAGCTGCCAGATGCAGTGCTCGGCGGGGGCGCCGCCTTGGTCGGTCAACCACCACTGCTATCAGTTGGCGCGGCCGGCGCGGGCGAGCTCGTTTCGGTCGGCGAGCGCCATTTGCGCGGGCGCAGCCCACGTCGTGACGTTCGCGAGCGAGGAGGAATTCCAGTTCGCCTTGCCGCTCGCCGGCGGCGGGTCGCCGTTCTGGATCGGAATCAGCACGGGCAGTCCGAGCTCCAGCCCGTACTCCGAGGCGCCGTTCGAGCCCAGTTGGAGCCTGGGATGCCCCGGATGTTACGCGCACACGGTCGTTCCGGACGCCGACCTGCCCGCGTTTCCCGACGCCGGTGTCGAGGGCGGCGTTCTCGACTGCTTGGTGGCGCTCTCCGACCCTTCGCAGCCCTGGCAGCAGTACCCCTGTCGGGGCCTTCCTGGCGAGGCGCTCGACGTCGTCTGCGAGCTCGAACCGGTGGGGCGGCAGTCGAAGTCGTGCGAAGCGGGGATCTGCATCGACCTCGTCAAGACCCATGGTGCCAAAGGCTACGTGTACCACGCGAACCGCGCCACGCCGGACAGCGCCAGCCGGGCGTGCGTCGCGCTCGGGGGGCGTCTCGTGGTGCTGCAATCGCGCGACGAGCGAGAGCAGCTGTGGCGCGAGCTCTCTCGTCTGACGGTAGCCCCGAGCGCCGTGTGGATCGGTTTGTCGCAGGTCAGCCCCGCGAGCTTTCAGGTGCCAGCGGGCACGTGGGCTTGGGACGACCACTCGCCGGCCGACGGTCCCGGCGCGTATCCGTCCGAGTGGGCCATCGGCCAGCCCCGGCGCGCGGGCACTACCCGAGCCTTCCTCTATCACGATAGCCACGCGCCTGCGATCGACGACACGCTGGCGAGAAACGAGCCGACGCTGACGATATCGGGAACGCTGCCCTACGTATGCGAGGTGCCCGCCTATTGAGAGGGGAATCGCGCGCGCTACTGATTGCAGTTGTCGAACAAGAAATCGGCTTCGCCGTCGCACGTTTCGCTGACTTGCGAGCCGTCCGCAAGCCTTTGCTGGTGGGCCGGATTGGCCATCGACGGGCATTTGAGATGGGCCCAGATTCTGCCCCCTGCGATGGGCGGCTTCGTGGGTACGGGCGCCCCGTTGTACGTGAATGCGATCGTACAGTCGGTCTCCGAGTAGCTGAGGCCGTTCGACGTGAAGGAGGCGTTGATGTTCGAGCCTCCGTTCGAAGCGGTGACGTGACCGCTGATCTCCATCGAGCCACCGATTGTGCCTCCCAGCGCCGCCGTCAAGGACACGTCGAAGCTTCCTCGTACCGTGCAGGACACCGAGACGTTCCCGTTGCCGTTCTGGCTCCCGTCGGCTTGGATGTGGGGCCCGGCGCCTCCCGTCGACGTACCGATGAGCAGCACCGGCGTCACAGTGGCGTTGCTGCACAGATTGTTCCCTGCCATGTCCACGTGCGGGCCCAGCGTCAGGTTGACGAACGCGTCGGGAGGGGGCGGGGGCGCGCTCGAGCAGGAAACGAGTGCGAGGGCGGTCACAAGCGCGGGGCCGACGGCGTGACGGACGGCTTTTGCTCGAAAGTCGCGATGGGTCATCGAGGCGTCTCCACGTGCAGTGGGCGGGGCGGGCGCGCGAGCATAGCGCGATCGCCTCTCTGCGTGGGCCAGTATGTCGGATGACGCGACGCGCAGACCGAGCGAAGAACACTCGGCCAGTCGTGCGGGTCGGCAGACCGAAGGCCGGGTCACACGTCCGCAGCGGCGGCGAAGCCACGTTGCAAGTCGGCGACGAGATCGTCCGGATCTTCCAGGCCCACCGACAGCCGGATCAGGCCGTCGCCGATGCCCAGGGCGCGTCGCGCGTCGGCGGGCAGGCTGGCGTGCGTCATGATTGCGGGGTGCTCGGCGAGCGACTCGACACCCCCGAGGCTCTCGGCGCACGCGAACACGCGGAGTGCCCGCAGGAACGCGCTGGCCCCGGCGAGCGATCCATCGAGGTCGAAGCTGATCATCCCCCCGGGGCCCTTCATCTGCCGCGCGGCGAGGACGTGGCCCTCGTGGGACGGTAGGCCGGGGTAGCGGACCCGGGCGACTTTTGGGTGAGCGGCGAGCCACCCAGCGATCACCCGGGCGCTCTCGACATGGCGCTTCATCCTCACCGCGAGGGTCTTCAGGCCGCGCAGAACCAGGTAACAGTCGAACGGACTCGGCACGGCGCCGACCGCCTTCTGAAGAAATCGCAGCTTCTCGCCGAGCGCGTCGTCGCTCGTCATCACGGCGCCGCCGATGACGTCGGAGTGGCCGTTCAAGTACTTCGTCGTCGAGTGAACGACGAGCGTCGCCCCGAGGTCGAGCGGCCTCTGGAGCATCGGTGTGGCGAAGGTGTTGTCGACCGCCAGCGGAACGCCGCGCGTGCGCGCGACGTCGGCGATCGCTGGAATGTCGAGGATCTTCAGCATCGGATTGCTCGGCGTCTCGATCCACACGAGCCGCGTGTTTGGCCGCATGGCCGCGGCGACGGACGAGGGCTCGCTCATGTCGACGAACGTCGCGCCGACCCCGAACGGAGCCAGCACGCGTTCGAAAATACGGAAGGTGCCGCCGTACACGTCGTCGCTGACGAGCACGTGATCGCCGCTCCGGAGCGATAGGAGCACCGCGGTCGTGGCGGCGCACCCACTGCCGAACGCGATCGCGTGGCTGGCCCCTTCGAGGGCGGCCAGGCACTGCTCGAGGGCCGTGCGCGTCGGATTGCCGGCGCGCGAGTAGTCGTAGCCGTGGTGAGCGCCGGGGCCGTCTTGGGCGAACGTAGTGGCGAGGACGATGGGCGTCATCACCGCGCCCGAGGCAGGATCCGGCGGCTGGCCGGCGTGGATGCAGAGGGTGTCGAGCGAGGCGCCCGCGGAAGTGCCCATGGGGCAGGGGACTAGCACGGGGTGGACCGTCGCGGCCGTGCGCTGCCGCTGGACGCAACGGCACGATCTGTTCACGAACACGCCACGGAACGAGCACGGGCGGGGGGTAGTCGATGCAGCCGTCGGCCTATCCGGAAACGAACGGACGCAGTCAGACGACTCGAAAGGACCCCTCCCGATGAAAAAGAGCGCTCTCGCACTCGGCCTGTTGGCAGTCATTCTCCCGCGGCCCTCAATGGCCGCAGAGGGTGCGGTCCCCAGGGGTGTTCCCCACCTGGATCACGTGTTTCTCATCATGATGGAGAACCACGGGTACGGCCAGATCATCAACAACCCGAATGCACCGTTCATCAACAAGTTGGCGAAGAAAGCCAACGTGGGCACGAACTACTTCGCGATTGCCCATCCCAGCCTGACGAACTACTTGGAAGTCGTCGGCGGCTCCAACTTCGGTGTCCAGACCGACAACTATCCGGACTGGCACAGCACGACCTGTACGCCGAACCTCGCGTCGGGAGCGACCGCGACGGACAATCCGGCAAGCCCGCTCATCTGCCCGATCGCGGGCACCGGGATCGACGCGGAAACGCCCGCCCTCGACTCCACGAACGAGACGCAGGGCCCGCCTCCCGAGGTCAATATCGACGGCGTCCAGTCGTTCCCCGCGGCGACCGGCACGATCGGCAAGACCATCGCCGATCAGCTGGTGGCCACCCAGAAGAGCTGGAAGAGCTACCAGGAAAACCTCCCGGTCGACGGCGCCGACGGAGTCAATTACAGCGACGGGTTTTATACGAACAACACGAACTTCAGCACGATCCTGCCGGCGCTCACCCCTGCGCTCACGTCGAGCGACATCGTCGCCCTCTACGCGGCCAAGCACAATCCGTTCGTGTACTTCAAGAACGTTCAAGAAGGCTCCGACCAGGCGATCAGCTTGAACAACATCGTCTCGTTCGAGGGAAGCGACGGCCTCTTTGCCGACCTCGGCTCGGGCAACGCTCCGAACTTCTCGTTCATCGCCCCGAATCAGTGCAACGACCAGCACGGGCGCGGCAACGCGGGCGCCTTCTGCAACTTCGATCCGGTGTCCGACGGAACCCAGGCCGGCTTGAACCCCGCGTTGATTTACCGCGGCGACGTGACCGTGCAGAAGCTGGTGACGTCGATCCACCGCTCGAGCGCGTGGCACGACGGCAACAGCGCGATCGTCGTCTTGTGGGACGAGAACGACTACAGCCTGCAGCCGAACATCAACCAGGTCCTCGTCATCGTCGATACCAACTACGGGGACCATGGCGTCTCCAGCGGAAAGCGCTACACGCACTTCTCGTTGCTGAAGTCGTTCGAGGCCGGGTTCAAGCTGCCTTGTCTCAACCATGCGTGCGACGAGGACGTCAAAGTGATGAGCGATCTGTTCGCCCGCTGACCGGCGTCATCCCGCCTCTGCCCCGCCCCGCCGCAGCGCCGCTGCGGCGAGCGGCGGGAGAATCCCGAGGGTTGCCAGTGTAGACGTCACCAGCCCTCCGATCACGGCCACGGCCAGCGGCCGCTGGAGCTCCGCACCCGCGCCGATCCCGAGAGCGAGCGGCAAGAGACCGGCGAGCGTCGCGAGCGTCGTCATCGCCACGGGGCGCAGGCGGCGCTCGGCCGCTTGCAACACCGCGTCGGCGGCGTCTTCCCCTCGGTCGCGCGCTTTTTCGGCCTCTTCCAGCAAGAGCACTCCGTTCTTCACCACCAGGCCGACGAGCAGCACGCAGCCCATGAGCGACGACGCGTTGAGCGGCGTCGATGTCACGAGCAATGCGCCGAGCGCGCCGACGAGGGCGACCGGAACGGACGCGATCACCAGGATGGCCACGAGCAAACGACGGAACTGCGCTGCAAGAAGCGTCAGCACCAGGGCAATGGCAAACGCGCCGACGGTCGCGAGCTGGTCCACGGTCTTCCGTTCGCTCTCGGCCTGTCCGCCCATTACGAGACGGTAGCCATTGGGCAGCGGCAGCGCGCCGGCGATCCGCGTCACGTCGTCCGCGACCGACCCGATGTCGCGGCCTTCGACGTCGGCGGTCACCGCCACCATCGGCTGGAGCGCCTCGTGCAAAAGCTGCGACGGCGAAGTGCCGCTGGTCGGATCGGCCACGGCTGCGAAGAGCGTCGTCCTGTCTCCGGCGACGAAGGGCATCTGCAGAATGCGCTCCGGATCGAAGCGGACTGGATCCGGATAGCGCACCCGCACACCGACGAGCCGATCGAAGCGTCGGATTGCCCCCACGGGCGCGCCGGCGAGCGCACTTTCGAGCTGCGTGCTGATCTCGTCGGGGGTCATGCCCAGACGGGCGATGGCATCGCGCCGCATGACGAACCGAAGCTCGGGGGCCTCGCGCTCGTCGCCGGAGTAAAGGTCGACGAGACCGCGCACGTCGTGAATTCGGCGCGCCAGGTCGCCGGCGATTCGATGGAGCTCCGCGTAGTCGGGCCCGAACACCTTGACTTCGAGCGGCCGCGGATCGCCCGCCAGGTCGTTCAGCACGTCTTGCAGCACCTGCACGAACTCGACGCGCACCTCAGGGTACCTCTGCTCGACGCGCGCCCGGACGTCGGCGATGATCTGCTCGGACGAGCGCGCCCGGCGAGACGGGTCCACCAACGTCACCATGATGTCGCCGCGGTTCAGAAGGGTCGCCGCGGCTGGCCCGAGCTCTGCGCCCAGGCGACGCGAAAACGTCCGCACCTCAGGGGTCCTCTGGAGCTCCGCCTCGAGCGAGCGCGCGTAGCCCTCGGTCGTCGCCAAAGACGTCCCCGCCGGAAGGAAGTAATCGAGCACGAAGGCCCCCTCGTCCATTTGCGGCAAAAATCCGCGCTGAAGCGCCGGAACGAGCGCGGCTCCGGCGCCGGCGACGGCGAGAAGGGCAACCGCCGCGACGAGGGGCCGCCGGACGACCTTGCGAAGCGCGCGCTCGTAGACTCCGAGAGGTGACCTTGGCCGGCCGTGCGCGACGCCGGAAAGGGCCCATTGTGCCGCGAGCGGCACCAAGACCAGAGCGACCACGAGCGATACGAGCACTGCGGACGTTACGGTGAACGCCAGGGCGCGAAAAAAGTCGCCGACGACCCCGCCCAGGAAGGCGAGGGGCACGAAGACGACGACCGTCGTCAGCGTCGTCCCGATCACCGCCGGTGCGAGCTCGAGCGTGCCCTTCACCGCAGCCGTTCGGATGTCGATTGCGCCGGCGTCGCGCTGTCGCGCGATCGACTCGATCACGACGATCGCGTCGTCGACGACCAGGCCGATGGCCACGGCCATCCCCCCGAGCGACATTAAATTCAGTGTCTGTCCGGCCAGGCGCATGGCCAGGAACGTCACCGCGAGGGTGAGCGGAACCGTGGCGCCTGCGAGGATGCCGGCGCGGACGTCGCGCAGGAACGCGCCGACGACCGCTGCGCAGAGGAGGATGCCGAGCAAAATCGCGTCCCGAACGCTCGCCATCGACTCGCGCACGAGCCGCGCTTGATCGTAGACGGGCGTGAGCGTCACGCCGGCCGGGAGGGACGCCGCCAGGGCCCGAGTGGCGGCGATTGCGCTCTCGACGACGTCGGTGGTGCTCGCACCGGGCAACCGAGCCACGCTCACGAGCACGGTGCCTCCACGCGGCCCGCCGACCCGGACGATCCGGTCGGCGTGCCCGTCGACCACCTCGGCGATCGCCGCGAGTGGAACGGCGACTCCGTCGGGAGCTGTGGCCACGGGCATCTCGCGGATGTCGGCGAGCGTCTTCGGTTGCGCGTCTCCGATCACGGTCACAAGCTGCCGATCGCGGTCGACGCGACCTACGGCGGCCAGTCCCATTGCCGATCGCAGCGCATCCGCGACTTTCGCAGGCGTGAGGTGAACCGCGGCCGCCGCTTCGGGGTCGAGCACGATCTCCACTTCGCGCACGTCGCCTCCCAGCACTTCGATCCGGCCCACTCCGGGCAACCCGGCGAGCGTGGGGCGTACGACCAACTCCGCCAGCTCGCGCAGCTCGCGTGGGTCGATGGCGCCCGCCAGGTTGAACGTGACCACGGGGAAGGAGCCGGTGGTGACGCGCTCGACCACGATCTCGGCGCCCGAAGGAAGCTCCGAGCGAGCCTGGCTCACGTGCGACTCGACCAGCTGGAGCGCGCGCCACATGTCCGTCTCGGGCGCGAGCTGGAGCGATATCTCCGTGGCGCCGCGGATCGTCCTCGAGCGGATGCGCTGCACCCCGAGCACGGTGGTGAGCGATTGCTCGAGCGGCCGCGTGACGTTCGTGAGAAAGACGTCGGCCGGCGCGCCGCCCGAGCGGGCGACGACGATGATTCGCGGGAATTCGACCTCCGGGTAGATCCCGCTCGGAAGCGACCGGGTCGAAGCGACACCCAGCGCCACGAGCGCCGCCGCCGCAAACCAAACGGCTGCGGCGTGGCGACGCACGAGCTCGAGAGTGGCCGTCATTTCTGGTCTACCGGCGAGCCTTGTTCGAGACCGAGCACATGGTCGACTGCGACCTTCTCGCCCTCGGCCACACCGTCGATCACTTCGACGCGCTGGTCGTCGCGCCATCCCACGTGCACGGTGCGAAGCTCTGCGATCGCGCCGTTGCAAACGACGACCTGCGCCCCGTCGGCGACCGCACCCCGCAGCGCGAGCGCCGGCACGACGAGCACGCCCTGCCGCGCGCCGGTGCGCACCGTGGCCAGGCCGAAGGCGCCGAGCAGCACAGGGGTCGTGGGGCCCAGGGCGATCCGCACGAGGCCCAGCCCCGTTGTGGGGTCGAGCGCGCTGGAGCGGGTGCGCACCGTTCCGACCGTCGGAGGGCCGCCTGTGGAAAGGGTGACCGTGGCGGCCTGCCCGGCTGCAATGTTGACGAGCTGACGCTCCGTCGCGTCGGCGTCGAGTTCCGTAAGGTTGGTCGCCGCGAGCTGGACGATCGGCGTCGCGGCCGTCCCGTCGACGAGCGCGCCGGCGCCTCGCCAGACACGGGTGACCATGCCCTCGAACGTCGAGCGCACTTGCACGCGTCCCAATGTGCGGCGCGCCAGGTCGGCAGCTGCGACCGACGCGTTCACGGCCGCGTGCGCTTGATCGGTCCGCGCGACGGCGTCGTCGAGCTCCTGCTTGGCGGCGATTCCACGGGCCACCAGTTGGCGCGTGCGTTCGAGCGTCGCGTCGGCGTTCGTCGCGAGGGACCTGGCTTGGACGAGCGCCGCGTCGGCTTGGCGTAGCGCGTCGCGCGTCGTGCTGTCGTCGATGGTTGCGACCATGGCTCCGGCAGCGATGCGGTCTCCTTCGTGCACCGAGACGCCGACCACACGCCCCGCCACTTGCGAGGCCACTGCCAAGTCCGCACCTGGGGGCGCGGCCACGCGACCGCGTAGCGTCTGTGTGACGTCCACTGCCACGCGTGTGGCCTGCACGCAGTGAACCGGGACGGCGATGGGCTCTTCGCGATCCTCGGACGGATGGTGGCAGGCGGCAACGAGAAGCGCGGCCGAGGCCACGAGCCGGGCACGGGCACGTCCACGGACCCTGGGCATTACGGCGCTCCCACGGAGTGCTCCACGTCTGCCCAGGCGACCGCGCGGGCCGCCTGCGCCGCGAGCGCGGAAACGCGCGCGTCGACCAGGGCTCGCTCCGCGTCGAGCACGGCGACGAGCGGGGCGCGGCCGAGGGTGTACGCCTCTTCGGTGGCCTTGGCCGCCGCCCGTGCCGCGGGGACGACCGCATCGGCGAGGACGCGCTGGCGGGTGGTCGCGGCTTCGAACGTCCTGTACGCCGCCGTCAAATCGGCGGTCTGCTGCGCGCGCGCCGCCCGAGCGCGGGCGCGTGCGACGTCGGCGAGCGATCGCTCGCGTTCGATCTGCGGGCCGCGCTGGTGGAAGAGCGGTACTTCGACCGTGAGCTGGGCGCGGTAGTTGGTCGTGTTGGGAGGGACCAGCGTGGGGTCGAGCGCATCGACGCCCAGGTCGAGCGTCATCGCGGGTCGCGCCAGAGCGCGCTCGCGGTCGGCGCGCGCCTCGGCGGCGCGCACGTCGGACTGTTCTCGGCGGACGGGGGCGCTCGCGTCGAGTCGGGAGAGCATCGCGGCGAGCGACGGCGCCGTGTCTGGTACCGTCGATTCTCCGGCGGCACGCAGCGCGCTGCCGTCCGCGACGCCCATCCACAGGCCGAGCTCGCTCGCGTTCGCGCTCACTTGGGCCGACGCCTCCAGAACGTCGGCGTCCGCGCGAAGCCGCTCGGCGTGTACCCGGAGCGAGTCAATCTCGGGAGCCGACCCCACTTCGACCCGCTGCACGATGGACTCTTCGAGCGTCGCTTCGATCGCGGCCGATTCACGGCGCGCCTCCGCGTTGCCCTCGGAGAGCCAGAGGGCCGCGTAGGCGTGCTCGGTCGCCTGGCGCACGTCGTTCCAGGCGACCTCGGTGTCGAGCAAGATGGTCGCTTCCTCGGCGCGGGCCGCGTCGACCGCCGCGCCGCGCTGGCCGAGGACGACCAGGGGGACCGAGATGGTGCCGCTGACTTTCGCCGTCTGCGTGCTGCTGGCCGCGCTGACGCTGGGGTTGGGGTACTCGCGCGCCACGCCTATTTCGGCGTGCGCGACGGGCTCGCGTGCACGCGCCACGAGCAAACTCGGTGCGGCCGCCCGCGATGCGCGGAGGGCCTGCTCGAGAGACACGCGCCACTCGCCGAGAGCGCGCACGGGAGAGGCCAACGTGAGTAGACTCAGGATCGCAGCGGCGGCTGCGGCGTTCGACCGCATGAGGCGACTGTACGACGGATGGCCGAACCGGAGCTTAACGGCTTGCGGGCGTGGCCCTGGGTGGGACGAAGCTCATGGCCCGCTCCGCCATGGCCGTGATCGTGAGCGACGGGTTCACCCCCGGATTCGCAGACACGCTCGAGGCGTCGATCACGTAGAGCCCCTCGTACCCGAACACACGGTGCCGCGCGTCGATGACGCCGTCCTCCGAGCTCGAACCCATGCACGCGCCTCCCAAGATGTGCGCGGTCGACGGTGTGCCGAGCAATGTCTCGGTCAGCAGGCTCATAGACACGCCGCCCACTTTTTCGGCGAAGCGCTTCGCGAGGTCCGTCGCCTCGGGCATGAAGGCACGGGGCTCCGGCGACGTCCGGTCCAAGCGGGTCACGACGCCGCGCCGGTAGCCAGTGAAGAAGCTCCGACCCAGGCGCAGCGACAGGCAACCTTCGAGCGTGCGCATGTAAAGGAGCACTTGGGAGTGCGCCGCGAAGTCTCGGACGGTCAGCACGTGCGCCCAGCGCAAAGGGTGACTTACCAAGCTTCGCAGAGCACCTCCCAGGCGCGCGAGCGCGGTGGAGCCGGGGGCATGCGGCAGGGCGAGCAGCCGAAAGAATCCGGACCCCGCGGCGTATCGGACAGGCTCGAGGTGGCTGTGCTCGTCGGTGTGCAGAATCGACGTGATCGCAACTCCCTCGGACAGGTCCTGGCGGCTTGGGGTAACGACGGCGATGAGCGACTCGCTGTTGGTGCGCACGAAGTCCCCGACACGCGGCGATAGCCCCGGAAGGCCATGATCGTCTTCGCGCATCCGAAGCAGGAGCGGTACGGTGCCCATGACCCCGCCCGCGCAGACCACCCGCTCGGCGCCAATGCGCTCGGTGTGCCGCGGCGCGCGGGTGCCCTTGAGATCCAGCACGAAACCGCCGCCCGACCGGGGTCGAATGGCGGCGACTTCGGTCTCTGCCCGAACTTCGACGCCGCGCTTCTCGGCGAGGTGAAGATAATTGCGATCGAGGGTGTTCTTGGCCCCGACGCGGCAGCCGGTCATGCACGCCCCACAGAACGTACAGCCGGTGCGCTCGGGTCCCTCGCCGCCGAAGTAGGGGTCCTGCACCCTGCGGCCGGATGTCCCGAAATACACGGCGACTTCGGTCGGATGAAAATGCTCCTTGCGGCCGATCTCGGTCGCAATCTCGCCGAGCACCCGGTCGCCGGCCGTCTCGCGTGGGTTGGTCGCCGCGCCGAGCATGCGGCGCGCGGTCGCATAGTGGGGCTCGAGCTCGGCGCGCCAGTCGGCGAGGTGCGCCCACGACGGCGACGCGAAGAATCCAGCCTTCGGCAGGGGCAGCGTATTCGCGTACGTGAGCGATCCGCCGCCGACGCCGACCCCGTGCAGGATCGTCACGTGCTCGAAGAAAGACATCTTGAAGATGCCGCGCAGCCCCAGCGACGGCATCCACATCCAGCGCCGTAGATTCCAGTTCGACTTGGCGAAGTCGCCCGGCGAAAAGCGACCGCCTTTTTCGACGACGAGGACTCGGTAGCCCTTCTCCGCCAGCCGGAGGGCCGAGACGCTACCGCCGAAGCCCGAGCCGACGACGATCCAGTCGTACGCTACGTCAGTCATTCCATCCCATCACGCGCCCGAACTTCATCCCACCTCCAGCCCGCGCCCGCAGGGCCCGCGCTTCGTCTCCGAGAATGGGCACGGGCACCCAGGGTAGCAAACCCGAGTATCTCTCCCCGTGCCCGTGCCCGTGCCCGTGCCCGTGCCCGTGCCCGTGCCCGTGCCCGTGCCCGTGCCCGTGCCCGTGCCCGTGCCCGTGCCCGCACTGCCCATGCCCGCTTTCAAGAAAGCCGAAATCAGCGGACGGCCTACTTTCAGGCGCGGCCTTGGCCTACCATGACCCGCGCAATGCCCGACCCCCACGTGCTTTACGTCGTGACAGCCGTCGTCGTGGTCGGGCTCGTCGCCTGGGTCATCGCCGTCTTGCTGCGGCAGCCCGCGAACGACGAGCCGCGGGCGTCCGCGGAGAAGCCGCCGCGGCCCCCTCCCGGCGCCGCCGATGCGGGCGAGGGCCGGAGCGGAACCGTCACACCTTCGTAGTCCGGGCGAGCCCGAAGAACTCCTGGATCTTGTCGAGGATGCGCGTTTCTTCAGTGGCCATGCGCATGCGCCCCGCTTCCTCGTCGAGTCCCTCCGCCACCGTGGCCAGGTCCACGCGACGCTTCGCCAGCGTCTTCGAAAACTGCGCGGCGACCTCCGGTCGATCTTCCAGGATGCGCTGCAGCCCCTCCTTGTCGAGTCGATAGCACTCGACGTCGGTGAGGGCGATGACGTCGGCCGTCCGCGGCTCACCCGTCATCAGGCCCATCTCGCCGAAAAAGTCGGGCGCCTCGATCGTCGCCACCACTTTGGCGAGCGGACCGACGGCCCGATCTGGATTGCGCCGCGCCGAATCCGAGGGAAGGGCGGTCTCCGCGTGGCGCCGGATCTGCACTTTGCCGTCGCACAGGATGTACAAGTGATGCGCGATCGCGCCTTGTCGAGTCACCGTCTCTCCGGCGGTGAACGTCGCGTCCCGCAAGTGATCGGCGATGAAGATCTGCTCGTCGGGTGCCAGTGAACGGAAGAGGTCGACCCGCTGGATGGCCTGCACGCGCCTCTCTTTTCGCCGCTCGGATTGCGCGGCATCGTCTTCCGCTTGGGTCACGAACAGGGTCTGCGCGGGACGGGCGAGCGGGATCCCGGCGCGCTTGAGCGCGGCGTAAATGCGTGCGCGGACCCGTGAGCTCGTCGGATCGTCGTTCCCGAGGTCGGTCAGCCAGTAACGCACGGCGTAGTAGCCGAAGCTGTCGCGTCCGTCCCTGGCGAAGTCGTAGCAGATGACGCTCGGCTTCGGCTCGTCGGCCACGCCGTCGATTAGCCCCGCCGAGAGTGCGTCCGACACGGCGTCGATCACCTGGGACGGGGGATAGCGAAAGTCGACGTTGAAGTAGACCCACATTCGATGCTGCACGGGCTTGCCCGCGCGCTTTCCGAGAATGACGATGTTCTGCGCCAGCAGGTTCGCGTTGGGAACGACGATGGTGTCCCAGTTGCGGGTTTCGATGACGGTGTGCCGCCAGCGAATCGCGACCACTTTGCCCTGCTGCCCGTCAGGCAGCTGGAGCCAGTCGCCCACGTGGACGCTGCCGTCGATCTGCAGCGCGACGCCGCCGATCACGTTGCCGAGCGTCGTCTGCAGGCTGAGCGCGAGCACGCCGCTGACGACCGCCGACGTCGTGATCACCGACGACGGCGTCACCCCGGACGCCTTCATCACGCCGAGCGTAGCGAACACGTACGCCCCGAAGACGACAAGGTCGCCGGTGATGGCCACGAGCGAGATGCCGAGAGCGGGAAGCGCCACGTCGAACACGGCGAGCGTGACGAGGTTGACGAACGCGAACGCGGAGAAGAGATCCCCGAACAGGCGAACGTGATCCGTCCACGATTCGAGCGTCGGGGAACGCACGTGCTCCATGACGCGCGACGCGCCGATGCTCAGCGCGAACAGCGCGTAGAGCAGCACCGTCTGCCGGAGCCGGCGGCGCTTCTGCGGGGCGAAGCGGTTGACGAGAAAGGCGACGAGGATGACCCCCGCGCCCAAGAATGCGAAGCCCCAGCTGTTCAGGAGATCGAGCACGCCCATCGACGACCCGGACGCCGCAGACGGCACCGTCGCGTCTTCAGTCTTCGAACGCGCGCGCCAAGAGCATCGCCTGCTCGAGGGCGTGCGCCGCCGTGCTCCCCGTCGCCGGGCTTGCGCTCTCTTCGCGGGACACGAGCGCGAGCGGATGCCGTGCGCCGAAGATCTCGGCCCTGCGCGCGTTGAGGAAGTACCACGCCCCCATGTTGCGCGGCTCTTCCTGCACCCACACCACTGGCGTGCCGGCAGCATACGGCGCAAGCGCCGTCGTCAGGGCGTCGCTGAGCGGGTAGAGCTGCTCGAGGCGCACGATGGCCACGTCGTCCCGCTTGCGCTTGCGCCGCTCGGACGCGAGGTCGTAGTAGACTTTGCCGCTGCACAAGAGGATGCGCTTGACCTTGTTCGGGCTGACCGTGTCGTCCGACAGGACGCGGTGGAACGATCCGGTCGCGAGCTCGTCGAGCGTGCTCGCGGCCTCGGCGAAGCGCAGCAGCCACTTCGGTGTGAACACGACCAGGGGTTTGCGCCAGGGGCGCTTCACCTGGCGGCGCAGGACATGAAAGAACTGTGCGGGAGTCGTCAGGTTGCAGACCTGGATGTTGTCCTCGGCGGCGAGCTGCAAGAAACGCTCGATGCGCGCGCTCGAGTGCTCCGGGCCCTGCCCCTCGAAGCCGTGCGGCAGGAGGAGCACCAGCCCCGAGAGGCGCCCCCATTTGTCTTCGGCCGACACGATGAACTGGTCGATAATGACCTGCGCGGCGTT
>Ga0265330_10000071_pt1 | contig 88170 bp, 66 predicted proteins | sample 41919metaG_FD_202083 | JGI IMG/M metagenome (GOLD analysis project Ga0265330, IMG submission 202083) | Rhizosphere microbial communities from Carex aquatilis grown in University of Washington, Seatle, WA, United States - 4-19-19 metaG | ecosystem: Host-associated > Plants > Roots > Rhizosphere...
TTTGGTATGAAGGAGAATTCTGGCGCAGGCAACGTGTTTAGAGGGTGCCGTGCCTGGGACAATGCAGACGACGGGTGGGATTTTTACGGCTGGGCATCGCCGGTAACCGTTGAAAACTGCTGGGCCATATCCCAGGGCAAGACGGTAGGCGGCAGCGCCAGTGACGCCAATGGATTCAAGCTGGGCGGCAATAGTGTCAGCGCTCAGCACATCCTCAAGAATCTGTATTCTGCGGGCAACGGAACAGGCAGTTTCGGGTCGAGCGGTTGTGGTTTCACCAACAACTCGAATCCGGCCAGCCTCTCTTGCTCGGGGACCTGTGCTTCTTGGGACAACAAGAAGGCCGACACCGGCGTGTCGGGGGTTGGTACTTCGGCGCCGTCCGGCGTGACCGCCCAGAAGATGATCGATGCCAAGCGCAACGCCGACGGAAGCCTCCCGGACATCACTTCACTCTAGGTCGGGGCGGATAGTGTGTTTCCGCTGTCGAATTGGGCCAACACTTCATGGCCCGCAGTAGTGTTGGTTAGAGCCAGTTCCAACTACGCAGTGCGGTCCGTTGGGCGAGCCGACGCAATCCGCGTCAGTCCGACAGAAGCCGCACGCGTGGCTTACGCAGTAGAGTCCATACTCTGGATCGGGGCAATTCGAATCTGTGAGGCATTCCGCATCCTGGCATCTTCCATTGCCCACGCTGCAAAAATGGTAGGTGGAGCCATCCTGCGCCAGTGAAAGGTCACAGGCACTGTCTGGATTGGCAATAGTTGGTGAATTGCACGCAGTGCACGTATTGCTGGGCGCACATGTCGGCGCGGATCCGCCGGAATCACAGCCACACTGGGTGGCCCCCACCCAACACTCAACACATTGGCCGAATGCAGGATCCGATGGGTCGACCACGCATTCGGGAGCGTTGTTTGTTTTTGCATTACATTCAGCCTTGGAAACACATCCGAGACCCGCACCGGCGGTCGTGCCCTCCGTGCACGGCCGACAAGCGTGACTAAGGCAGATCGGCTTATTGGCGACCGTGCATTGAGCGTGCGTGTCGCACTCTTGGGCGGTTCCTGCCAGCACCGCGGTGGCTACACCACCCGGCGTGGCGCTCACTACCAATGTTGCCGTTTTCGACCCGGAGTTGAGGGCTGCGGGTTTGAAGGCGAGCACGACCGCGCAACTACCGCTGGCCGACAAAGAGCCAGTGCAGGTGTTTGTCGAAATGACGAAATCGCTGGCGTTGGCGCCGGTCAGAGTCGCCGCCAGACCCAGGGTCGTTCCGGCGGCAACCGCACCGGTGTTCTTTATGGTGAGGCCGGTAGTGGTGCTGGTCGAGCCGCCCGTGACCGCAGTCGCGAATGTGAAAGTCGCCGGGTCAATAGCCAACGCTGCCGGGCCAAGGCCAGCGCCCGTCAGCGCCGCCGAGAGGCTGCCTCCCGGACTGGCCGTGACTTGCAACGTGGCGCTCTTTTCGCCGGTCGAGGTCGGAGAAAGCCGAATGGACACGCTGCAGGTCTGGTTCGAAGACAGTTTCGTGGTCGAACAAGTGTTGGCGGTTACGCCGAATTCGGAAGATCCCGCAACCAGGGCGGTGAGGATCCCCGTGTCGCCTGTGCCGGTATTTGTCACCACGAACGTAGTAGCCGGGCTCGACTGGCCCACGACGATGGAGCCAAACGGCTGGGAGGCGGGGGCGATGGACAACACGCCTCCGACGCAAGTTCCTGCGCTGCACTGGGGTGTCGAGGGCGTAGCTGCGCAATCTGTGTTGGAGCAGCACCTGTCAGCGGCAATACAGGCTACGCCGCAAGTCTTGTAAGACACGGCGCAAGGGTAGCTGCACACGCCAGCGATGCAGGCAGGCGCGGTGCCAGCGCCTCCCGCCATGCAGTCCGCGACGCCGCAGCAGCTTCCGAAGGCTGTCGCCGTGCACGCGAGATCCGCCCGGCCGGTGTCTGGACCGACTGGCGCGTCTACCGACACGTCGGGCTCGCTGGCATCGCGTGCGCCAGCTTCGGGCGGCGTCGTTCCGCCAGCGTCTCCCGCAGCTATCGTTCCCCCGCTGATGGTGATTCCGCCTGTGCCACCGGTGGCGAGGGCTCCGCCTATGCCGCCGGTGGCGGTAGTACCACCGGCAGCGGTGGTTCCACCCGTCGAGTTTGAAGCGCCGGTTCCCCCGGAGCCGGCGCTTCCGGCGGAGCCAGGTGCGTCCGGGCCACCTCCCGGCGCGTCGGCCGTGTCGTGGCTGTCAACGGCCACCAGGCCATCAGCACCACCGTCGATGTCCCGCACGCACTTCCAATCGGCGGTGCACGTGTAGCCTTTCTGGCACTCGTCATGAGGTGTGCACACGCTCCAATCTCGCACCACGCAAGAAAGTCCCACTATCGCTGGCAAAACAAGTGCCAGCGCCTTTGAACATACGACGCGTCGATTCTTCATATATGGAGTTTTCGGCTGTGGGTTGAGAGAGTTGTGTGGAAACTAGGAAAGGAGAGTGTCGCGCCGGGACTCCGCTTCGGTGCCGTCGTGTGTACCTGGAAGTCAGGCGTGCTCGGGTTCGGTGTGCCCACTTCGTTCTCAAGTCTCCTTGCCAGGGGTCTCCGATTTCTAGACGAATAGGGGACCGAATGGGGGATGATTTTCGTCTTCACCGCATAGTTCCAAGGGACCTGTCATGTCCTGAGCCGCTTCCTTTCGCGTCAGACCTGCGGTAAGTTCGCGCGGCCATGAAAGCCTTTCTCGATGAAAATTTCCTGCTGGAGAGCAAGACGGCTGAGCGCCTGTACCACGAGTACGCCAAGGATCAGCCCATCATCGACTACCACTGCCACCTGCCTCCTGATCAGGTGGCCGACAATCGCAGGTTCGGGACGCTGACCCAGATTTGGCTGAACGGCGACCATTACAAGTGGCGTGCCATGCGGTCCAATGGCGTGGCAGAACGCTATTGCACGGGCGACGCGTCCGACTGGGAGAAGTTCGAAATGTGGGCCAGGACGGTGCCCTATACCCTGCGCAACCCACTGTACCACTGGACCCACATGGAACTCGCGAATCCCTTTGGCGTGAAGGGCAAGCTGCTCAATCCGTCGACGGCGCGCGAGATCTACGATCACTGCAACACCAGGCTGGCGCAAGACAGCTTCACCACGCAGGGGTTGCTCAAGCACTTCAAGGTCCTGGTGGTCTGTTCCACCGACGATCCGTTGGACTCGCTCGAAGCCCATCAGAGACACGGCGCGGGCGCGACCACCAAGCTGTTGCCCACCTGGCGCCCGGACAAGGCCATGGCCATGGCCGACCTAGACGGCTGGAACCTCTGGGTCGAAAAGTTGCAGGATGCCTCCGGCGCGGACATTGCCTCATTCGATGACTTCCTGGCCGCGATCGAGAAGCGCCATACCTTCTTCCACCAGGTCGGTTGCCGCGTCAGCGACCACGGCTTCGAGAAGATCTTGGCCGAACCCTACACCGCCAGGCAGATCGAGGGCGTTTTCGCCAAGGCACGGGCCAAGCAGGCTCTTTCGCCGTTCGAGCGGGACCAGTTCTGCTCGGCCATGATGTACGAGCTGGCCATCATGGATCATGCGAGCGGTTGGGCACAGCAGTTCCACCTGGGGGCCATGCGCAACAACAGCACGCGCACGATGCGCACCCTGGGGCCAGACACTGGTTTCGATTCCATCGGCGACTACCCGCAGGCCGCTGGCCTGGCGCGCCTGCTCGACCGTTTGGATTCCACCAACCAGCTCTGCAAGACCATCATCTACAACCTGAATCCCGCCGACAATGAGGTCATCGCCACCATGCTGGGAAACTTCCAGGATGGGTCGTGCCCCGGCAAGATCCAGTTCGGCGCGGCCTGGTGGTTCATGGACCAGAAGGACGGCATGGAGCGCCAGATGAACGCGCTCTCCGCGCTCGGCCTGCTCTCGCGTTTCGTGGGCATGCTGACCGACTCGCGCAGCTTCCTGTCGTACTCACGCCACGAGTATTTCCGCCGGCTGCTGTGCAACCTGCTGGGAAACGACGTCGAGAACGGGCTCATGCCCGCCGACATGGACCTGCTCGGCAACATGGTGCAGGACATCTGCTTCCGCAACGCGCGCGAGTACTTTGGCTTCTTCGCCGGGAGCTTGTAGCCGAATCGGGGCGGCACCGCCGTCGGGGTGGTTCGTGGCGCAAGAGGACGAAAGCAAAACAGTCAGCCAACCCCTTGACGGAAGGGAGGTTTCCGCTTAAACCAGACCCCCTCTGCGGGCGTAACTCAGTGGTAGAGTGTCACCTTGCCAAGGTGAACGTCGAGGGTTCAAGTCCCTTCGCCCGCTCAAAAGCCCTGGTAATTCCAGGGCTTTTTTTGTGCCTACAATGCGCCATGAGGTAATCCGGCCGCATGAGGTAGGAATGAGGTAATCCGGCGATAGGCTGGGCGTGCAAAGGCGCGAGATCCCGTGATCGGGTTTCCGGCCGGCAGGGTGGCACTCTGTGCGGTCTTGACGGTTTTGATCGTTTTGACGGTCTTGACGGATTTGATGGTTTTCACCGTTTTGACCGAATCGGTTGGCGGCGGCTGCTCCACCGCTGACTTGCCTGCGGAACGAGCTACCGTGAATGGGTGCCTCGAACCGCCACCGCCGATCCGATCTCCGCCAAGAGCTTTGGGTCCGGCGTTGTGGTGTGTGGTGCTGATGCCTACGCCGGCCCATCCGTAGAAGTGATCTACGGCGACTGCCGGGACGTCATGCCCCTTTTGCCGCCGGGTGCTTTTGACGGCTGTGTCTGCGATCCACCCTACGGGCTCGGCATGGCCGACTGGGATCACGAAGTCCCCAACCCGGACTTCTGGCGTGAAGTCCGTCGGGTGCTCAAGCCGGGCGCCGTGCTCGCGGCCTTCGCAGCCCGCCGCCTCTACCACGAGCTTGCATGCGCTGTGCAGGCGGCGGGGTTCAGAGTGGTGGACATGGCGGTGTGGATCTACCAGACCGGCAGACCACCGTCGAAGCAGCACCTACGCCCAGCCCATGAGCCAATCCTTATTGCCCGAGCGCCCGGCAAACCAATTCAGGTCGGCATCGACGAGGCCCGCATCCCATATCGCGACCAGGCCGATCGAAGCCAGGCACAGCGGATCGATCCGTTGCGCGCAGCCGGACGCCGCCGCTCGGTCTACCACCAATCGCTCAACGCCTACGGGCGTGAACCCTTCAAGCCAAACGACGCCGGGCGGTGGCCAACCACAATCATGGCCACCGACGACGCGCTTGGAGAGGTAGGCCACGTCTTCCGGGTTCCCAAGGTGCGGAACTCTGGCGCGCACAAGTGTGCGAAGCCGGTGGAACTGATGTCGCAGATTGTGCGCCTGTTCGTGCCCGAGGGCGGCGTGGTGCTCGACCCATTCGCGGGGTCGGGGCCGGTGGGTGAGGCGGCGAAAGCGACAGGGCGCAAGGCTGTGCTGATCGAGATGACCAGGGCAGCGTAGGGGATGGGGCGAAACGCGGCCTCGGGGTCGTGGTTCTGTCACACGGACTTGATGATCGCCGGGCGCGTGTGCTCGCGGACGAAGACCGCGCAGACAGAGTCGACCTCCCTGAGCTGGGTCGGCATAAGAAGAAATTCGGCGGCTGTCGCCTGCCGAAGCTGCTGAGCGATAAGGGGGGCCGGCCAACCTCGAAGCATCGCAGTGAGAGTGATACTCACAACTTGCCTCAGCGGCATCGTTTGGACTGGTGACACTGCTACAGCCTTGAGGGTCTTTGCGGCGATGCCAACCGCTTCACCGATCGTTGGCAGCGTTGGCAGGATCCCGAATATACGCGCGAGCTGGTCACGGTCCAACTCGGCACCTCGCGCGATCGCATCAAGAAGGAGATCTGGCGACAGTGGCACGCACATGTAGTGGCCAAGAGCGAGTCCTTGAAGAAAACGGTCGCGCTCTGTTGCAGCGAGAAGGTTTCGTTCCACCAACGCACAGACCAGGCTTGCCGTGGAGAACGAGGTAACCTGGGCTCCACGGTACTCGACGCGGCGGATGCCAAGATCGTCGGCGTACAAGGCGGCTTTTCGGTCATGGGCCAGTTCCAACGCGTCCCACGAATCGTGTCCGAAGACTTCTCGCGGAGAGTTCTCAGTGTCGTCAGCCGCCTCGAGCAACTCCAAGGGCCGTGGCTCGAATCGCACGTTCGCCCTGCACCACTCGACCAGCCCCCGAAGTGTGTTGCGATGGTCTACCAACCTCGGATGCCCTGCTTCGACCCCTTGGAGAGTGAGGCCAGTGTCGCCGGAACCGAGAACGGTTCGTCCGGTCAGGACCAACTCTTCGGCCTCGCGGACTTCCTCAACCAGTGAGCGCAGGAGTGAGCGAGGCGCGACCAGATCGTAGTTTCCCTGAAGTTTCTCAAGCAGGCCCAGCATGTGAGCGTACGCAAGAGAGGATCGGGCGAGTACCACGGCCTTCGCACTGGCTGCGCATCGAATGCTTGTCTGTTGGCGGACCGGCTCTGGCCACTCAGCCAACAGCCCCGGAGTGTTTTCGTCAGCCGTCAGCCGGGCTATTGTTTCTCGCATGCCAACGCCGAACGCCCGCGCCACCAGGCCTAGGGGAAGCCTCTGGTCCCGATACGTGGACATAATACGCTCGTCACGTTCCTTCTTTCGGGCAACTACGCGAATCAACGGCCCGACGTCCGCCACGGTATTCCCTGTCGGCGCTGGGACGCCTCTTACGAAGTTCTTGCTGGGAAAATCCTTTTCATAGCGACTGTAGGCTTCCTGGACGGCGTGGTGTGCGGCACCCAAGATCTCGTCAACGAACCAGCCATCCGGCTCGACCCCGCCTGGCAACGGAAAAACCTCTCCCACCCGTCTCCCGAGCAGACCAAGGGCGGCAGCTTGTTCTGGCACGAGCTCGCCACGGGATGGGTCGACCACACCTGACGCAAGGATGGTGTACTCACGAGTTTCTTCGCCTCGGCGCAATCGGACATAAGTATTCTCTGCAACTGCATCGACGGTTGTCGGGGTCTCTCGTATGGACTGCGACACGAGCATGAGACCCTCATGAACCCGATGGTCGTGTCGTGCCTCTCGGTAGCTCCGGTAGGCGGCTTCAAGGGCTTCTCGCGCGCACTTCATGTGCGCCAGTAAGAGGGCCGTCTGGGTCCGCACGATTGGCGACAATGGCTCCTGTGCCAGCACCGCCAGTGCCTCCGTCCGGGCCTCATCCCGACGGTCGTCCTCAAAGAGGAGACCCGCAAGTTGAAGCCGTGCCTCAGGTCCGCCCAATCCCTTTTCCACGAGTGCCCGAAGATGGCGAAGACCGCCTTCGACATCGTCACGACGACGTGCGATCTCAAGTGCGAGTGAGAGTGCCCAGACAGGCAACTCTCCTTGAGTCGCACGGTCGTCAATCAATTCCTGGGCATCAGCCAGACGATTTGCCTCGAAGAGGCACGACGCAAAAAGCCGCTGCACAGGTTCGGATAGCGGGCAGCCTTTGAACTCGCCGAGAATACTGGCGGCGTCCCCGGCTCTGCCAGCCCCCCTCAATCCTGACGCCAACTCAAAGAGAATCCCCATCCGAGATGCGGGTCTCGCATTTGCGGCGGCCCGAAAGGCGCTCATCGCCACGTCAGTCTTGCCTTCTCGGAACGCGAGTCGCCCAATCAATAGCTGGTGCAGGGTGTGCTTCGTCTCGCGCACGGCAGGCTCTTCTAGGATACGAGCGCAACTAACTTCATCGCCCACATCAAGAAGCGCTTCCGCGACCGCGAGCTTTGCCTCCACGGGTGCCTGTGCCGTCAGCTTCGCCAAGGCCGACTGAGCATCCCGGCGAGCCGGTTCGGTATCACGTTTTTCATGTTTGAGCCGCGCGCGCAGGGCGAGCAGCATGGGGTCCTCGTCGGCGATCTTGGTTTGCAGGATGGCGAGCGCTCCTTCGATGTCGCCCGCCTGGCGCCTGATGACAGCGGCGTCGTGGAGCACGTCGGGGCGGTTTCCGGCGAGTTCCCGCAGACGCTCGGCATCGGCTTGAGCACCGGCAGAGTCACCAGACTCAAATAGGGCATTGCCTCGCAGTTGAAGCGCGCGTTGATAGCGAGGGTCGTCTTCGTTGTGCAGCGTCTCTACGATCTCAGAACAGAAACGGATGGAATCCTGCAACTGCGCTGGCGTCGGGTACTGGTCGACACTCAGAAGACATTCGGCCATGAGCAGCAGCACGTCGGGGCTTCGCTCTCCGTCCCGAAGCAGGCTGTTCGCGAGGTCGAGGGCCTTCTGCCAATCGCCGGTGCTCTCTGCTGCCTGAGCCTCGGCGGTGCGGTACGGAGCGGATTGTGCCACATCCGGCGGTGGGACTGCGAGGGTGACACCTCGCGCGGCATCCACATGGACCTTCATCGCCCAGGCACTAGGGTCGGTGCCATGGAGAGACACCGCTTTCTCAGCAAAAATGGCGGCCGCTGCCAGATCGCCCTTCTGGAGCTGCGCGTACCCAGCCGTGCGAATTGCGTCCAATCCATCCGGCCTAATGTCGAGCGCGCGAAGAGCAAGCTCGACTGCACGATTGAAGTCGCGTTCGAGCCGAGCGCAATTGGCGCTGAGTTGTAGGAGACGGTACTGGATACCGGGATCATGGCGCGCAGCGAATATGGCATCGAGGGAGGACAGTAGTTCTCGTGCTGCCGATACGTACCACCGACGCAGCAGGTCGCGGCATATGTCCAGTTGACGATGTTCCTCCGCCGAAGCCGGCTTCACGGGGATCCCGTGGCCGCCAAGTAGCGCAACCAGATCCGCGCGCGATCTGAACAGGCGGCGAGCGCACACCGTGCCGGCGTCGTCGACCAAGAGATGCCAGGCCGTGAGTGCCTGGGCGCGGTCCTCGATCAGGGCCTCCAGACGAAGAATCGCATGCTTGGTGTCCGCGCCGTCATCCTGGTCGAGGTCGAGTGAGACGATTGATATCCCGGAAAGCAGGCTGGCGCTGTCCGTCGCAAGATCCAGAAGAGCCTTCGTCTCGTCCTTCAGAGAATCGCCACGACCCGAGCGGAGCCGCTGGAGATCCCGGGCGACATCAATGCGTATGGTTCGAGAGGCGGACTGATCCACCGCAATCACGACTTTCGCGCTTGGACCGCCCGCGACCCGGATCTTAGCGAAGATCTTGGCAACCGTGTCGCGGAGCTTTGCCCCAGCAGTTAGGCCGTGCTTGGCCTGCACTTCGAACACTGTGTTTGTCCTGCAAAGGCGCACAGCACAATCGTCGCCTGGCCCTGTTGTTTCTGCCCACAGACTCTCCGGCGTGTCGTCCTGACTGTCGAACCAGGACAACCGTGCGCCAGCGAGAACGTGTACGCCAACATAGGCGATAACGCGCTGCTGGTAAGTCGTTCCCGAGAATGTCGCGTCGCCACTCATGGTCTGAGACGCGATGAGCTTAGCAGCTATGGCAAATCCAATCGACTTGGCCGCAGCCTAGAGAACGTCGCTATCGCAGCGGCAAGCCAAGCACCATGGCCCGCGCGATCTCCATCAGCGCCGCCGCGATCCGGGGTTGTGGGATCTTGGCCACGGCGGCAGCCAAGCCAATTTGGTGAGCGAAGGCGCGAACAGCAGGATTCTCCGCCGCGCTGGCGGCGTGGGATTCTGCCCTCCCAGCGAGAAGGCCATAGTGGTATCCGGCGTCGAAGTAGCCCTGCTCGCGCAACCTCAAGTATTCCAGCCGGAGATCTTCGTATGCGATGAAGGCCTGCGCGTCGCTGACCTCGCCCTGCCATCTTTTCGCCAGGCGCAGCAGTGTGCGACAAAGGCTCGCCACCTTTGGCAAGCGATCGATGACAACGTCGACGGGGTGACCCTCGACGCCCTCCGTGGGGCGGCTGGCCTCGTAGAAGGAGTTGGACCGACAAGGCCGGGCGCGCTTGGTCGCTGAAGGAAGTGGGCGAGACATGTTCCTTGATTCGCGGTAGCGTTCCGATGTCATCGAGGGTTCCTTGTTGGTGGCCGTGGGGACCTACGCCGCCTTGATGTTCTTCGGCGCCTTGGTCGCCGCCGTGTTCTTGGCGTGCTTGGCGTTGTCGGCAATCACCACCGGCTTTGCCGTGGGCCAGGGCTCGATCGCCTTGAGCGCCTTCACCGCCTCGGCCGTCCTTCCCGGCATGAGGTGCGCGTAGTGCAACTCGCAGGTCCTGGGCGTGTTGCCCAGGAGGGCGGCCACTTCCCGGATTGGTCTGCCAGCAGTGATCAAATCTGCGGCGAAGGTGTGGCGCAAGCTGTACATCGACAACCCCTTGCGGTCGAGGCCGGCGCGCCGGAGTGTCTTGGTGAACTGGCCGCCGCTGCCCACCAGGCGCGAGTAGGGCGCACCGTGGGTGTTCTCGATCAAGAGCGTATCGTCGGGTTTGCCCTTGGTCACCCGGCGCAGGATGGGCATCAAGTCGGGACAGATGTCGATGCCGCGAAAGCAGCCCGTCTTTGGTGTCCACGTGTTGCCTGGGCACAGTGGGCACGGCGTAGCTTGCACCCAGATCTTCTTTTGTTTGAAGTCCACGGAACCGACCCTCAGGTGGAACAGTTCACCCGGCCGGGTGCCCAGCATGCGTCCGACTTCAAACACGTCGCGCACATCGGTCCGGGCGTAGCGATGGAAGCGAACCCGCTCTTCAGGCGCGAAGTAGCGAGTCGGCTCGGCTGCGCCGGGATTGGCGCGCTTGTTCTTGAGAAGCTGAATTCTCGGACGAGTGGCGAGAACCTTGGCCTGCATATGTGCGTGTCCAAGAATCGCGCGCAGGATCTTGAGGCGTTCATTGATGCCGGCGTCGCTGATCGGACGCGGCTTGCGGTTCAGCGGGCGGCCAAGACGGTCGATGGCGGCCGAGTACCGGCAGCCCTCGGCGCGCCACCTGGCGACCAGTTCATCGATCTGGTTTTCGATCTGGTGTAGCGGCGTGTTGCCCAGATCCTGCGCCAGGATCATGATCGATGGCGCCCGCGCCCGCATGGTCTGTGGGTCGAGCTTCGTTCGTGCCCACGGCAGGTAGATCTTTTCCAAGAAGTCGGCAAAGCCGTTCGCACTGGTCGGCCTCGAGGGCAAAGCCAGCGCGACCCCCTTTGCCTGTGCCTGGCCTATCAGTCGCTGCCTCGCCGTCCACTCGCTGGCCTCGGCCTCGAACGTCTTTTCTTGCTGCTCCGCTGCCGCTCGGCCCTGCGCTCGCTTGCACCACCTTCGTGGTGCGCCGCCGAGTGGATCGGCAGCGAACTTTTGCACCACGAATCTGCCTGGGCTGACCTCCTGGATCGACATGGCTGGAATCTCCTACTTCGCTGGCAGGTGGATAGCCCCGGCCCAGGGCCGCGACAACGTCCGCGGGGACGAACAGCCAGGTGCGGCCGGCCTTGAGGGCAGGGATGCGACGCTCGCGTGCCCACCGCACCAGGGTTCCAGGTGCCAGCTTGCCGCCCAGGTGGGCCGCCATCGCTGCCGCGTCCAGCCGGTCGGATGGCGAAAGCCCAGACATTGCCTGCGGTGCATTGCCGTGATCATTAGAATCCACCGTCGCTCGTTCTGAGTCACATGGCAAGTGCTCGTTATTACTCGTGATTTCACGTCCGCACGAGTCAGATCCGCCATGCAGGTTGTCGTTGGGAGGCATGACGCCAGCATCCTGCCCGGCAGCGGAGGGAGCAGGCAACGGCGGCGACCCCGCAGCGGGAGCGGGCTGCGCAACGGGATCCGTGGGGGTCAACCTGCCCAACGTAGCGAACGCGGGAGACGCGAGTATCCGCCACTGCCGCCCAGGAGTTCTGATCGCGGTCAGCTTGCCTGTTTCGCACCACCTGCGGATGAGATACGGGCTGTAGCCGGTGCGTTGTGCAACCAACGTCACCGAGATGTGGCCATCAGCCATGGCCTGGCCCCCACCGCGCGTCCACGAGATCGGCCTCGCCGGATCGGAGTGGTGGCTGACGGCGCGGACGCCCCACCGCCAGCCAACAGCGATCCACCTGGTCGCAGCTCGCCCGGACGTCAGCTATGTCGACGCCGTCGAGGCGAACAGCTTGAGGCAGCGATCTCATTACGCATGCAATTCAAGCCGATAGTCGCCGACTGCGCTATTGGGGGAGAAGTCAGTTTCGGTTCACCCCACCCGCGACGCACTATCAGTCAAGTCCGCATCCGATTTGACTGCGAAAGTGGCGGACTCGTCCGATTCAACATCGCCAGATCGGGGCTGCTTCGGAGGATGAAAGCGTGGGTGAATCCGATCGTTTACGAGACGGGCGTAGTCGATTACTTTGCCGCCCGGGCAAGCTAGGTTCTCGCCGATCTCCCGACATGTGAAACCCTGATCCCAAAGCGTCTTCCAGACGGCAGTCATCAGATCCAGCTGGCGTCCCGAACCAGCCCAGCGCTGCGGTTGGCCCAAATCATTCCTCGAAAATCCGACTGTGATCTGTCGAAGGATGTCCAGTCGCGCCACAATACTCCGCAGTACGGCACTTAAGCGTTTGTGAATGCCGAGCCTCTTGATCGGCGCAAGCCCGTCGCGCAGCAACTGGTGGTCATACTGGTCACGAAGCTGCTTCTTCGTGTCACTGCGGTTGGCCCTGTCTGCCTGTTCCACCTTTTCGATCATGCCAATCCGCTCGTCCCCCAGCTCCCGCAGCCGGGCATCGTGAGCGGCAATGAACGCCTTGGTGGCGTTCACGTACGTTTCGGCAGTCTTGGCCACGCTCCTCCCAAGCTCCGCCAGAGTGCTCTCGTACTGCTCGACGTAGCCCAGGTGCCTGGGTCGGGTCGCCAACCAGCAGCGCCACAGCACGGATGCAATCCCGCAGAGCCGACAAGCCCGCTTGCGTCGCGCCCTTCTAGCCTTTGCCCGCGCCTTGTTGGGAGAGCCGAGTCGTCTCTTTGGCACATCGATGGTCGGAGTCGGCAGGATCTTGTGGCCCGAGTCGAGCCAGTGCGCGTACACGCCCCCGGCACCCTGAATAGGATCCCAGTCATCAGGCAGCGTTGGCGAAAGATACTCCTTCCGCTCAAGCCAAGCCCAAAGACCGTCGATCGAGAAACCAAAGCGTTCCTTCACTGCGGCAGCCAGCGAAGCGCGTGTCGTGGGTGAACCCGCGAGCGCGATCACTGCGGTCGCGGTGGCGGTGTCGCTGGCGAGCGCTGGAGTCTTCTCGACAGGAGCACTTCGTTCAGGAACATTGCGGCCCACAATAGGCGGTGCTGCCCGCAGAGCCTTGCGTGGCCTCTTGGACTTGTGAGTTCTACTGCTTCGCAGTCGGCGAACGCTGGTGCGGACCTTTGGCATGGGCACATTCTCCCACCACTGGAAGTGGCAGGCCACCACTGGGATTGGCAGGCCGCGCATGGGGCGACTAGCAAGACTTTTCCCCCCACATGACCCATAGGAGCACCGATGCCAAGATCCTATCGCAATGACACCCCGAAGACCCCGAACGAAGACAGCAGCCAAGGCCAACGTCCGCCTGCCGATGCCTGTCCATACTAGCGAATTGATTGTACTACCAAATCGGCCAATGACGGCGAAGGCGCGGAGGGCAGGATGAGCCAGGCCACGGTAATCGCCGACCTATTCATGCAGGACGAGAGCGCGGCTCTCTTCCACAATCGCGACTACGAGGCATTCGCGAACTTCAGGGTCGGGGAGCATCGGGAAACATGGCCCACGGCATCTCGACGGTTCAGGCGGCATCTGCAACGGCTGTACTACCGCGCAACACGGGAGGCCGCGAAATCGACTGCGATTGCCGAGGCGCAGGCAACGCTGGAGGCTCAGACGCTGTACGAGGGCGAGCAGCAGGAGGTCTACGCTCGCATCGCTGGCGATGGCATCGACGTCATCTACGTGGACCTCGGCGACGATAGGTGGCGAGTGGTTGAGATCTCGGCGAGCACCGGCACCTTCCGGGTCCTAGATGACTCGCCTGTGCGTTTCGTTCGCGCCAAGGGAATGCTAGCGCTGCCCGTGCCCGAGCATGGGGGCAACCTGCTCGCCCTGAGGCAGCTCCTGAACCTCGGTGACGATGGTGATTGGACGCTTGTTCTGGCCTGGCTGGTGGCCGCGCTGAGGCCGACTGGCCCCTTTCCGATCCTGCTTGTGCATGGCGAGCAGGGCACGGCCAAATCAATGCTGGTCCGGATCCTCCGTAGGTTTGTGGACCCAAATAGAGCTGGCCTCCGCGCCGAGCCGCGCGACACGCGCGACCTGGCGATTGCTGCAAGCAACGGGTGGATCATTGCGCTCGACAACCTTTCCCACATTGAACCCTGGTTGTCCGACGCGCTTTGCCGGTTATCGACTGGAGGCGGATTTGCAACACGCCAACTGTTCACAAACAGTGAGGAAGCAATCTTCGATTCAAAGCGCCCAGTGGTCCTCACGGCGATCGAGGAAATCGCCACTCGGGGAGATCTGATCGACCGTTGCATCAGTCTCGAATTGGAACCCATACCCGAAGCGGAACGGAGAACAGAATCAGAAATTTGGTCAGCCGTAGATGCATCGGCAGGACGGATCTTCGGCGGGCTGCTGGACGCCGTTGCATATGCGCTACGTGCCCATCGCGACGTGCGACTACCCGCGCTCCCGCGGATGGCCGACTTCGCCAGCTGGGCCACCGCCGCCGAGGCCGGACTCGGCCTGCCAGCGGGCGCGGTCATGGCCGCATACAATGGCAACCGCGCTGCCGCGAACGAGATTGCCCTGGAGTCGTCGCCGATAGCTGCGCTGGTCATTGCGTTGGTGCGCGAGCGGGGCGAGTGGTCCGGCACGGCGACGGATCTGCTGCAGGCCATGGCGGGACGGGCTGAGGACTGGGCGAAACGAGCAAAAGCGTGGCCGCGAACTGCTCGCGCCATGGGAGGAGCGCTTCGCCGGGTCGCGCCAAATCTTCGGAAGGCAGGGATGCGGATCGAGTTCTCCCGCGCCGCTGGGCACGACAGGCAGCGGGTAATCACCATGTCGATGGCACCGCCACCCGCGCTGGAGGCCTCGGCTGATCCACCGAAAACCGGCGGGGAATGCCCGCAGGTGGCCTCGGACGATGGGCGTGCCACTACCGGGGATGGTCCGGCCGGATCGGCCGACAACAGGACCAAGGAAGTCGAGGCGTCGGACGATCCGGACGGTTCGGACGATGTTGCCGGGACTTTCGTTGAGGAAGTGGAGACATGAGGGGACCCTGGCTCCGAGATTGGAGCTGCGGAGCTACGAGGCAGCTTTGCAAGATGGCCGGCTCGAAGAACATTGGGGAATCGGCCGGGACGACCGTCCGAATCGTCCGACGGGCCCCAACCCCTAGGGGTTTCGTCGGACGATGGTCATGGCGCATCGACACAACGTCCGACGTCATCGTCCGGAGTCGGGAGGTATCTCGCCATCACGGCCTTGGAGGCCATCGCGGCTACGCGCGCCCGGGGCATCGCTGATGTGATCGTCGAGAAGCTCGGGGCAGCGGCCCGCGGGAAAGTTGAGACCAGGCATTTCCGAAAGAAGGGATATCCACAACGAACTGCAGAAGTCATCCACAACAAGCAGGAGAAACATCATGTCGCAGCAATTCAAAGATGAGAATGGTCCACTTCATCAGTCCCAGCCGGATGCCGAGCACGAAGATCGATCTGCAAATGATCGGCCAGAAGAGGATGCTCCCAGGCCTGCTGAAGCCGAATCGGGTGCGGAAAATGAGTTGAGCCTGGGCGAGATCGAAAACCGTCGCAAGCTTCGGGACGGGGACTACCTGGCGCAAGCGCGTGCCTTACTGAGAAAAGAGACCCCGGCGCCGCCAGCGACCCTTGCGCCGGCCGAGCTATCGGGTGATGAGGAATCGCCGCTCTCTAGCGGTATCGCTCGCCGCGCGCAGGAGCTGATCCGGGGCAATCAGGCCAAGATCGATGCCGCTCGTGCCCGGCTCCACCAACAGTTGCCCGTACTGCGGGGCCAGCCGGAGGTGGCCAGTCCCGGCCCTGATGGCCATCATCGGCCCCAAGCAGACCCAGAGAGCGAAGCTCAGCCGACGAGCGATCGCCCGGGGAGAGGCGCACACGGCGATGCTCGTGATCCCGCCGAGACCGAGTTCCGCACGACAGATGAGGTGAGCCAACGTGAGGTGGAAAATGTGCTGGAAATTCTGGGGTTGAAGTTCCCGCCAGAGACATCTGACGTATCCGGCACAGGTCCCGCGCAGCCCGCTCCTATCCCGCCGTTGGGGCCGCTCGAGACAGGACCGGCGCCCGTCGGAAAGTCTGATGGCAGCGCGAAACAACAACGCCAAACTCTTCAATACAAGTTGGATCGAGTTTACAACGACATGCACAAGCGGCTCAACGGGAAGCGACACCAGCGGGAGGTGGCCCGACACGGCCCGCAGGGCGAAGCCCGATCGGCGGCACTGATCGGTAGGGTCGAGTCGATCAAGCTCGACAAGATCATCGACGATCCAAATTTCCAGAATTGCCGTCTCACGCTCGATAAGGAAAAACTGCGAGAGCTGGCCGCGAGCATGGCATGCGAGGGGCTCAATGACCCCATCGCCGTCGTGGAGGCGCCGGGAGACAGAGGTGAGTTCTTTCTTCGAAAGGGTTTCCGGCGAACCACAGCCGCACGTGACCTCGGTTGGAAAGAGATTCCGGCGATAGTTCTTCCCAAGGACACCCCGGTGGTCGAAGAGCGTTGGATGAACATCATCGAAAACACGGCCCGCTCCAATCTGTCGACATACGAAATAGCCAACGCTGCGAGAGTCATGCGGGACGAGCACCGTGTGAGCGTCCTGGACTTTGCCGAGCGGGCCGCATTATCAGAGCCCTACGTCAGGAAACTGTTGCGCTGCATCGACAAGCTACCCGCCGTGATCATCGAGCAGTGGCAAGCCGGGGCTCCCATTCCTGTCGAGCTCCTCGCCGAGTGGACGGCGTTGTCTCCGGTGGAAGCCATCGAGCAGTTCCACATCTTCACCGCGCAACGCCGCAAGGGCACGAAGCAATACATGCCGTCTCCCCGCGAGCGGATCAAGAACTCGCCACTGATGACGGCCACGAACTACGGCCTCAAGCGAATGCACGGGGTGCGGTTTGCCATCGAGGTGGCGCCGCATCTCGATGAAGAAACCAGGGCCAAGTACCTAGTCATCGTGGACGTCTGCATGGGCGCAAAGGAGGTAATCCCCGGCATCTACGACCCGGCCATGAAACAACGCCCGTACAAGTCCAGGCGGCGGAAGGACGAGCCCAAGATGCCCGATCCCGCCAATGCTGACGATGCTGGCGAACCGTCCAGTGGAAAGAAAGAAGACAAGTAGCCAGGGAGCCTGACAGCGATGACGAGGTCACCGAAGCCGATAATGGCGGCCTCGCCGCCAGGTCGCCCCTGACCCCTTGCTGGTTCGACCCGGGACTGCGGGGGCGCCCGGCGGAGCGGCAGCTGGCTCCACTCATTAGATCAACGACGACAACGTGGTTGGCGGCAACGGCGCCCAGCAAGAGTGGACAAATTGTTGAATGATGTACAGCAGTTACATGACCATATACGTAACCAATAGTAATTCCACGCGTTTACGCCTGACGCAATAGTCCTATCTTGAAGATTGTGTGTTCCCGCAAGTCCAGAAGGTTGGCTGGCGGCGTTTTGGCCATCAACAACGTGGATACCAGTATGGTGTGGTTTCAAAGTACGGGGATGGGGGTGGACACCGATGAGGTGCAGTTTCGCGATCCCGAGATCCACCAAGGAACTGCGGTCGCGAGGGTGCGGGGCGCGCGAGTCGGCAGGAGCCAGCAACGACCCAGGCCACGCTGGGTTTTTCCTGCGCGGGGCCAGGCGGGCCGTGAGCGTGCTGACCTGGATCGCCTGCGCGGTCGCGTCGCCCTATGGCCGGGCCGAGGTCTCCCGCTCCGGCGGGGACGCCATCGTGACAGCGGGCGATACCACCCGAATCGCGCGGGAGACGATGGTGCGGGAACAGATCGCGGGGCGCGGGGTGAAGAACGGGGCGGTGCTCTCGGCCATGCGCAAGGTTCCGCGACACGAATTCATGCCCGAGAATGTACGCCCCCTCGCCTATGACGATCGGCCGGTGCCCATCGGCATGGGCCAGACCATCAGCCAGCCCTACATCGTGGCCCTCATGACCGAGCTGGCGGCCGTGGGACGCGGCAGCCGCGTGCTTGAGATCGGCACCGGCTCGGGCTACCAGGCCGCAGTGCTCGCCGAGCTTGGCGCAGATGTCTACTCGATCGAGATCCTGGCTCCGCTGAGGGACCGCGCGGTCGACATCCTGGCGCGGCTCGGGTACGGGCAAGTGAAGACTCGCGTGGGTGATGGCTATCTGGGCTGGCCCGAGGCCGCGCCCTTCGACGCCATCATCGTGACTGCCGCGCCCGCCCGCGTGCCGGAGCCCTTGAAGCAGCAGCTCAAGGTCGGCGGTCGACTGGTCTTGCCCGTGGGCAAGATCGACCAGGAGTTGGAGGTGATCACCAGAACGGCCGTGGGTTTCTCCGAGAAGAGCGTGATCCCCGTGCGCTTCGTGCCCATGACCGGCAAGGCCGATGAGAGCCGGTAGTCCTTCGCGCGTTAATGTTGCTGACGACCCATACGTAGATGCCCGTCCTGGTGACTTCCTGCGCGCTCACGGCAAGGGAATCCCGGCAGTTTCCCGGTCAGCACAGAATTCTTGCGGCTGACAGAGGACGGCAAGGGAATCTTCACCCGCGCTAGGCGCTCGACTGGCCGGTGGGGCAAGAGCATTCTGCGCTCGCACCGGCAATGCGCCTGGGCTTCGACTCCCGCCGCTGCAACCCCCAAGATCTGCCACGGAAAGACACTGAGCATGTTGACATGGTCGCTCCGGGCCGGAGTTGAAGGCAGCGCCTACGTCCGGAAGCAGGGCCGGTCCGGCGAGGTCCCGAACACAGCCTCGCCATCGAGGGCGCTGTAGACCTCGAAGCGCGTCGAGGGCAGCTCCAGGACGCCGAACGTGGCCGGCCGGAACTCGTCGGGCACGATGAGTGGGCCGGCCTGTCTATGGATGTAGGCTTTCCCGCAGCAGGCTCCGGGGTTCAGTATTTTTCCGGGAGGGACGTCCACCATCAGCTCGAACTCCACGTGCGTGTGGCCGACGATCAGGATCTGGGCGTGGGCCTGCTCCAGCAGCCGGTGCCGCAGTTCCGGGCCGGTGGTTTCCTTCACCACGCCCTCCAAGTCGCTGCCCGGTCTGGCGTGCCACATCGCCACGCGGACGCCCTCCAGCTCGCCTTCCCAATGGCCGGGCAGCGTGGCCAGCCAGGCCAGGGCCTCCCGCGAAAGGTCGATGCCGCCGCCGACATAGTCGGCGATATTACAGGGCTCGAAAAAACCGCGCACGTCCTTGCGCCGACGGCGGCGCTCAAGCGCCCAGCGTTCGTGGTTGCCTTTGATGCAGATCACGTTCTTCTCGGACTTGAGGCGCTGGATCACCTCCTCCCCGAATGGCTCCAACTCGATCAGATCTCCGGTGCAGAGAATTGGATTGCAACCCATCTGATGGAGACGGGCCAGGGCGGCGTCGAGCGCGAAGATGTCGCCGTGGACGTCGGCCAGCACGCCGACGAGCCTAGGCAAGCCGGATCCCCTCGGTGGCAACCGCGTAATGAGGGGTGCCGTAGGCTTCTTTCCACTCCTCGAAGGTGGCCTCGTCGGCAAGGTACAGGACGATTTCCTTGGCGTCGTCGCCCAGGGCCTTGTGTATCGCCCCGGTCAAATCGGCGGTTTCTCCCGCCCAGTCCTCCGGCATCTTTCCCACGATCACCAGGATGTAGATCTCATCCCGGGCGGTGGCGTCGCCCCGTGCATAGGCATCGAAGACATATGCCTTCGCCTTGCGCTCACCCAGGGCCTTCGTGACCGCGTCCCGGATCTGGGCCAGGGTCAGGACGCCCCTGCCCAGTCGCGACCACCGCGCCGTCGCCGCGCGACGTGCAATGCGCGAACGCTGCTCGGCGCCGATTGAGGGTACTTGTGGCCTGCTCACGGCTTGCCCTCCTCTGTGGTGTTGCGCCCTCCCCAGAGCCAGCCAGCGAAGAACACGGCTGCAGCGGCGTCGCCGGCAGCCGGGCAGTCCGCCGCATATCCGGCAAAGTGGAGTGCAAAACCGGCCAGGGCGACCCTGGCCAGGAACCTCAGATCTAGCTCCGCCGCGAGCTTGTCTTCCGTCGTCTCGTCTTGGTCTTCCATGATGCCACCAGGCGGTCACACACGGCCGCCTTCCTGTTCTCGCCTGATTTCCTGAGGTACTCGGACAGAGCTTCGAGCGCCTCGACCAGGTCATCCTTGGCCTCCTCGGCCGTCGGGCCGACGCCGTATACGCCTCGGACCGATGGAGCCTTGGCCGACCAGATCTCATCCTCCAGCCAGAACACGAAGTGGTACCTGTGGCTGTACGGGGTCTGTGGCTTGTCCCCGCGTGGGCCGAGCCCGAGCCTCTCACGCATCTCCTCGCTTGAGATCGCGTGGGCACGCCCAGCCTCAAGATCGGCGATCTGGCGCTCGGCAATCCTCACGTCCCTGGCGTCGGCCCGGGCCTCCGCCGCCTCGCGCTCGGCCTTGGTCCATGTCTCGCGCAACCACTTCTCCAGCCTTGGGATCTCAAGGAAGAAGTCCCAGATCTGTCTCGGGGTCATCGTCGGGCTGCCGCGAAGGCCAATCATCTTCTTGAAGCGGACGAGAGCCTTCCAGTCGACAGCCGGGTGCCGCAGCCTGACCCTGGTGGGCTGGCGGGACGCAGCCTCCCCAATTTGTTGTATGTGGCGCATGGCCGCGTCCTGGTGTGGGCGGCTCACCGAGAATTTCGCGAAACTCACGCCCTCCAGGCACTGCGGGAGGCGTTTGCAGGCTATCAGGATATCGTTGAACCAAGCACTGGCTGGCTTGGGCGTCAGGACCAAGTCGCCGAGCCAGGGCTTGTGGGGCTTTTTCGCGACCGACTTCTTGCTCTTCACCGCAGTTTCCTCTCCAGCCCGGGGGCCTCCTCGCTGGCGAACCTCCACAGGTCACCGACGGGCATGACCATGACGGCCTTTGTTTCCTTGAGTTGATCCAGCCGCTCCCAGTCGATGCCCGGGAGCCTGGCCCTTGATGCCGGGGGCTGGCCGGCCGCCGCGTGGCCTAGGTACACCAGTTCCATCCTGACGGCGTCCTGGATCATCTCGTTCGCGGAGAACGCTGCCAGGTCCAGGCCCCCCAACCGCTCCGCGATGCTCCTGCAAGTCTCCGAGATCTCGAAGAGCTGCACGCACGGCCCGCACAGCACCGTGACCCAGCGTCCCCGCTTCCCGATTGTCCCGGGCTCGCCGCAGACCAGGCATGTCCGCTCGGACTCCTCTTCCGCCTCGTCGATCGCGGCTTCCATCTCGGCGTCAAGGCTCAGATCTCGCGGCACGCTTTCCTCCCTCTCGAAGTACACGGTGAGTCGTCCCCATTTTTCCTTGAGCTGATCGATGTGGTTTGACGGATCGACAGCCAGCTTCGCGGACAGCCGATCGACGAGTTTGAACCAGCCATCGCCCACGTCGAAGCCGTCCCGCGCGAAGGGCCTGGCCGCGTTCGAGGGTGTGGCCCACGCTTCCCGGTAGAGGGCGGGGAAGCGTTCGAGGAGGGACAAGACGTGGGCAGCCGTCATGTCGAGGCGGCTCCTGTCGCCCGAGGCGGCGAGAAGCGCAGCCCGCTCGAAGACGGTCTTGGACCGGAGGGCGACAAGCTCGTCGTAGCTTGAGCCGGCGCCCTTCATCGCAACTTCCTTTCCAGCACGGGGGCCTCCTCGCTCGCGAACCCCCACAGCTCGTCCACGGGCATGCCCTTGACGGCTGCGGCGTCCTTGAAATGTTCCAATCTGTCCCACCCGATGCCCGGGAGCCTCTCCCTCGACTTCGAGGGCTGGCCGGCCGCCGCATGGCCGATATCCACCAGGGCGAGCCTGACGGCGTCCTGGATCATCTCGTTCGCGGAGAACGTGGCCAGGTCCAGGCCCCCCACCAGCTTCCCGATGCGCTCGCAAGCGGCTGAGATCTCATCGATCTGATCGCACGGCCCGCACCGGACACTCCACCAACGGTGCCGCTCCTCGTGCGTGCCGGGCTCGCCGCAGACTTCGCATGTCCGCTCGGACTCGTCGGCGTCCTCGTCGAGCGCGGGTTTCATCTCGGCGTCGAGGCGCGGGTCTCGCGGCACGCCCTCAGCTCTCTCGAAGTACACCTTCAGGCGGCCGTATTTTTCTTTGACCTGGACGACGTGGAGGGCCGGGTCTTTGGCCAGCCTCGCCGAGACGCGGTCGACAAGGCGGAACCACCCGTCGCCGATCTCGAATCCGCCTGCGGCGAATCGGCTCGCCGGGCTCGTCGGCGCAGTCCATGCCTCGCGATAGAGGCCAGGGTACTTTTCGAGGAGCGCGAGCGCGTGCTCCGGCGACAGGTCGAGCCGGCTCCGCCCGCCCGGGGCGGCGGGCAGCCCCGCGAGGAGCCTCTCCATCCACGGTCTCAGGCTCTTCCTCCGCGCCTCTTCCGCCGTGCAGGCATCGCACTTGACCGACCAGCGCCCCTCGCGCTGTGCGTGCTTGCCAGGCTTTCCGCACCGCTCACACGTCATCTGAGATTCCGCCACCGCCTCCGCCAGGGCGATGTCCGTGCCCTCCTCGATCTCATTGGAGGGCAAGGGGCTCAACTCAAAGTAGATTCTGAGCAGGCCAAACTTCTCCTTGATCTGGCTGACGACGAGGTTCGGATCGGCGGACAGCTTCGCCGAGAGCTTGTCGATGACGGCGAACCAGCCATCGCCGCAGGCGAAGCCCTCACGGGCGAACGGCGGCGACGACGAGACGGGCGAGGCGTCGGCCAGACGGTAGAGGGAGGGGTAGCGCTCGATGAGCTGCTTCGAGTGCTCGACGCTCAGCTCGCGATAGCCACGGGGAGAGATCCCAGAGCCGAAGAGGTTCTGGGCGAGGCACTCGCGCAGAGTCGGCGGCGTGGGGATGTCGAGCTTGAGGGCGTTCGGGTTTGAGAAACCTGCGGTCCTCAGCTTCTTCCTTTTCGGGGCTTGCTTGATTTTCGTGACCATTGTTTTTCACCGGAGGCGATAGATGGTCAGCAGCGCGGCCCACCCGTAATCTAGGAGGCCGGGCGGCCGTTCGTACTCGTGGCCAAACCGGATGGCCATGTCGAGCAGGTACCGCGCCCAGAAATATGCCTCGACGATGGGGCGGGTGTGCAGCGTCCAATCGCCATTGTGAGACAGCTCCCACTTCTTCCCGGTGCCAGCGGCGATGATCTCCTCGATGTAGTCGTCGAGCCTGCCCGGCACGGGCGCCAGGGCGCGGAGGCGGGTCACGATCTCGGTCGTGTGGTGCTGCGCCCAATAGACCTTGTTTGACAGGTGCAGGAGCCGATAGGGAACGTCCTCGTCGGCTCGCGCACGGCAGTCGCCGCGCAGCCTCTCCAGCTCGGGGAGGGCGGCCTTGAGATTTGCGAGCAGGAGAGCTTCCCCGAAGCGCGAGTCATCGGGGCTCTCCTCGGCGGGGCTCACGGTCTCGATCTCAAGCGTGTAGCGCGGACGGGGCTTGCCGTCCCGCTCCTGCACGATGATCTTGGCCAGGAAATCGACGACCGACATCGTCGAGAACTCTTTCATGGGGTCGTCCTCGATGGACAGATCGAACTTATCGACAGGGCGAGGGCTGTAGGGCACGCGCTCGCGCCGCTCGACCGCTGGCGCCGTGGCCACGATCATCAACGGCCGATACACGGCGCCGTCGATCCAGGGTAGATAGACGTCGTTGAACCATGCGCCGAAGTCCTCCGGAGCGTCGACGAAATACAGCGCGTGGTTGCTGTACACTTCCCCGTTGTCGAAAATGAAGATCATCGTTTTACCCTCATCAATGCTGCCCTGACATTAGTGCCCTGGTCGGCGAATGTGCCTTCTGGAAGTTCTTCCCAGGTCGTGGCCAGGGGGCGCAGCTCGGCCTGCTGGCGGGGACCGTTCGCGCAAAGGGCGACGAGGACGCCGTCGCGCTCCAAGAAGTGCAGGGCATGCTTGATGTGCGCGATGTCGGCGCCGTTGTGAAAGGGCGGGTTCATCACAACCTTGTTGAAGTGGCCGAGCTGCTCAATGGTGCATGCCAAGAAATCCGCACAGAACGCTTCGCCGTCGGCCAGGAGGCTGGAGGGCAAGACATCGCAGAGGGCGCGGTTGATCTCGACCGCGTAAATTTTCGCCGTTGGCTCCGCGTCGACGATTGCGTGGAGCAGGTTGCCGGTGCCGGCGCTGGGATCTAGGACGCGGTCGTGCCAGCCGATGTCGGCGAGCTTGGCCATGCGGGTGGCGAGCGCTGGCGGGGTGGGGAAGAGCTGGGGCGACACCACAACCTGCACGCCGTCCTGGAGCGCCTGCCTCATCGCCGCGATGTCGGGCGGAGTCTGTTCGCGCGTTGCTGGCCTGGTCGGCTTCGGCGCCTCGGTCAGCAGCACGAACCCGCAGCCATCGGGAGTCTCGGCGATCCGCTTCGCCTCCCTCGCGGCGTCGACCTCCGCCTTGCCCATCACGGCGGTCAGCTTGTCGAAGGGGACCGTGCGGGTGAAGTTCTTGCCGCCGTTGCCCCAGTTGTCCAGGACCGTGACAGAGATCTTGTTCACCTTCTGAATGTAGAGCCAGGTCCCACGGCTGACCCAGCACTTGCAGGCTCCGCCTTTCTCGGGCTTGGACTTGTCGGCGACGGTGCCGCCGTCGGCCGCCAACATGGCGCGTTCGTAGGCCAGGCGGTTGTCGAGGTGGGCGACCCAGCGGCCGTAGTGGTCGATCAGCGTGTTCGCCGCCGCCACGCACTCGGCCTGCAATGCCTCCGGCGTGATCTTGCCGCTTTCAAGGTCGGTGTGCAGGCCGTAGCGTGCCCAGCGATCGCATTCCACGACATGGAGCGCCCGTTGCAGGAAGGTCGTCTCCGCGCCGTCCTTGCGCTGGATGCTGTTGGGCTCGTGGAGCTTCGTCCACAGCCCGAGCCGCGATCTCTGGATGCCCAAGTCCCTCTCGGCTTTCCGTTTCTCGGCTTCCAGCTTCTTGATCCGACGTGCGCGGACGGCTGGCATCTCCTTGTACTTCGCGGCCCGGATGGCGCTAGCCGCTCGCTGCTGCCAATACCCGACCGTCTCCCACAGACGAACGGCCCGGCGCATGCCATTTTCGATCTTCTCGGCGTCGCGCCGGGCATCGCGCTCGGAGTGGTGGCCGACGAGGATGGGCTGGCCGAGGGGGATGCCGTCGGCGATGGAGGCTACGGCCTTGCGAGCCTGTTCGGCGTCGGCGGCTCGCTTGCCCTGGTATGTGGTGAACCGCTCGGCTCGCTGGGCGGCCCGATCCTCCAAAGTGGTTTCTTCGTCGCCGATGTCGCCGGCCAGCTCGACGAGGAGGTCCTCTCGGGCGGGAGTCCAGACCGCGTAGAAGAGATCTTGTTTCGGCGCCCAGCCGAACCCGGCCGTCTTGACCCTGGAATAGGTCTCGGCGTCGAGGCGCGAGCTGGCGCGGAGGCGGAGCTTGTCGTCAGCCGGATCGTAAGTGGCGTCGAATGTCGTGCTCACGATGAGCCTCCCAGCTCGTAGCCGTCGAGGAGCTTGCCGGCCCATGCGGCGCCACCGGGACGGAGGCGCCCGTTCTCGGCCAGGAACTCGCGCTGCCGTTCCTCGGTCATGTTGGCGGGGCGCCACCGGCCGGAGGTGAATTCCAGGGCGCGGCGAACGTGGCCGGCGAAAGGGCGGGGGACTTCGACCACCACCCGGGCGATGTCCAGGCGGACCTCGTACCGCTCGCCGTCCGCCCACTCGACGCGGAAGCCGGTCTTGTCGTACCCATGCTCGGGCGCGACCCTGGCCATGGCGTGAATCGCGCCTTCCGTCTCGGACCAGGTTGAGATGGGCCGGTTGAACGCGGACTGGCCGGAGAATTCGGTCCAGAGAAGAAAGATGTTCTTGAGCGGAACGAGCGAGGCGGGGCTTTGCATTTTGACACCTCGCTCTTAGTGTCTCCGATTAGCTCCGTAGAGTCAAGTAGCTCTAAAGCAGCGCAGCGCCTGAGAGCTTTTGAGCCGCGTGGCAGTGAGCCACTGTCGGGAGGCTCAAGCCTCTTGGACGCCTGAGGCGCCTGGGGTATCGTTTCGCCATGGCGCTAAAGCGTTCTTCCACCAAGAAGCCCGAGTCGTCCGAGCCCGAGGTCGCGCACGAAAAGGTATCCCTCTACCTGCCTTGTGACCTCGCGCAGGAGCTTCGGATCGCAGCGGTCGTGCAGCGGCGAACGATCAGCGCAGTGGCCGAGCAGTGCATCCGGGACGGGTTGCCCAAAGCCCCGAAGTGAGCACGACGAGCCTTGTTCCCGTGGAACGGGTGGAACGCGCGATCCCGATTCTGCGCGGGTACAAGGCCATCCTCGACTCGGACCTGGCCGCCCTGTAAGGTGTGCCCGTCAAGCGCCTGAACGTGCAGGTGAAGCGGAACGCCGCCCGATTCCCGCCCGACTTCGCCTTCGTCCCGACCAAGGAGGGGGCCGCGTCGCTGGGGAACAGACAGAACAAGGCCGAGCAGCCCTTTGGGATCGCGGCTTCCATCAACCGCCCGGTCACCATGGCCACAAGCATGCGACGGTCGAGTACGTGCGGGGCGTGTGCTTGAGTCCAGCCGGTGATCTCCGGCGCCTGGGATTCCCCCAAGATACTGTCGCCACCGGCCCTGAGGGGTACCCTTTTCAGCGGAATCAGCGGGAACCAGGAGCCCACCCCAAACCTCCACTTTCGAGGAAGGCGATTCGGGCGCACAATGCGGGCACGATGGTTTCGTCCATGTGTATTGCGGCGGCGAGTGCGTAGCCGGCCGATCAGCGCGCCCCCGACGGCGCGCAGGCCGGCGGAGCCGTTGCTATCGAGTTGAAGGTCTTCGCCGCCGTCGCGCCTATGCCAAACGGCTTCTTGGCACACCGACGGAATACTGTGCAAGCGAGTTCAGTTTCAGCCTAGCGATGGTGACATCTATCGCCATCTTGTGGCAGCGTGTGCTGGTCACGCCCCGCTTCGAGAGGAGCCGAGGCCGTCAAGAGAGCGGCGTCGTTCCTGCGTCTGCGCTTTCAAGCGCGCGCCTTTGAGCGCTGGGCGAAGCCATGTTTTGAAATCACCGGGTGGGTCCCTGGTCCCCGGTGATACTGGTGAAAGTGGGACCCTCACTGGCCGCTGGCGACACAAGATACCGGCCGCCGCCAGGTCGGGGATAGGCGCCGCGATCTCATCAGAGTGGCCATCTACGTCCTCGCGGTTTTGTCGCGAATTTCGTCGCCCTCCGCTCGAAATCGGCTACGGTTTGTCGCTCGCCGCTGTTCTTGCGGCTCCCAGAGATCATCTTACTGGGTAGGCGTAGAACACGTGGTCCCCAGCCCCACCCCAACTTGAAGGAGATTCGATGGCTAAAGGTCCTCTTTCCAAATCCGCACTGATCCAACTTCTCGCCGACCAGTCTGAAAACAAACTCACGCGAAAGAGCGTCAAGGGCATCCTTGAAACCATGGCCACCGTCGGCCATGCCGAGCTGAAGAAGAATGGCGTTTTCGTTGTGCCCGGGCTCGTTCGCATGGTCGTGGTGAAGAAGCCAGCGACCAAGGCACGCAAGGGCATCAACCCGTTCACCAAGGAGCCGACGGTCTTCAAGGCCAAGCCAGCTCGCAAGGTGATCAAGGGACGCCCCGTGAAGGCGGTGAAGGACGCCGTAGCGTAGCTTCCGCAAATCCAACCTGCGCCGAGGGCTGACTTTCTCGGTCGTCCCTCACTGCAGGACGTGGCTGGCTATCTGGCGCCTCCACCCCTTGAGCAGCTCGTCGAGCACCTCAGGGGTTCCTCGGTCATCTCATCCTTCTCCGCAAGAAGCGTTTCATCTTTCTCCGCAAACGCGGTTTCGTTGGACGCTGGTCGCTGCGGATAGCACTCTCTGGCAAGTGCCCGGTTCGGGCCCGGGTCACCACAGGCCGGTCGCGCCCCGGCGCCTCAGTGCTGGCACCCTCAAGGATGTTCGTCGTCGCCTGGCTCCATCTTCTGGCCGCCTACGGTCGCAGATCAATCATGACGGCCTGCTTCTCTTCCTCCGTCAGCCGTCCTGCATCGTCGCGATCCTCGATCGGACCTTCGTCCACGTCATCCTTCATGAGCGCCCCGGCCGCACCCATCCGGCCGCCGCGATCTTTGCTACCTGGTCGCGCAGGGCGACGGTCAGTCGGGCTCGCCCGGTCGGCTTCATGGCTCCTTCTTCGCTGTGCGATACGCTTGGAACGGATGGCGCGGGCTGTCCGGGTGGCGTCGCTCCAGCTCGCCGCGTTCAAGCAGGGGAGGAAGGTACCGCTTGCGAACCGTTTCTTCGGCCCGCCCGACGGCTCGTGCGATTTCGGAGATGGTGCGCCATTCGGCACGGCAGAACTCGAGGACGGCTGCGCCCTGCGCGTCCAATGACGCCCATCCTCTGGGCTGTCCGCCTGGCTCGGGGGTCTGCCCGGAGCCGCCGGAACTTTGCCCGATGCTTTGCCCGATGCTTTGCCTGATGCTTTGCCCGGAGCCCGCAGGGCTTTCCTCTAAGCCAGGCAGACGCTCCTGGATCCCCAGGGGCCCGGCCGTCGAGGAAACCCCAACCAACGTGTAGGTCTTGGCCCGGGGCGGGCCCGCCGAATCGAGCAGTCTCTTGCGCAGAAGCTCCTGGATCTTCAGCGTGACGTCGCGGGAGTGGGCATTGGTCAGTGCGGCCAGCCGGGCGTGGGTGAAGCCACCCTCGGCGTGGGCTGTCACCAGCGCCAGCCGTCCCAGTTCATCCTGGCTATCGAACTGCGCGCCCAACTGAGTGCGCAATGCCTCAACGGAGGCGTGCGGCAGCAAACTCAGTTGCTGCAATCGCAGGTGAGATTCGGAATTCTCCACGTCCTCGGACAGGTCCGGGGCACGCCAGTGCTGCTGTGCCCACGCTTGGCGGATGGCGGGACCACCGGAGCCTTCACGCTCGCCCAATTGAATCAGACTGAACAGGCGCTGGAGCACGGGGTTGCGCGATTCGCTGACCCCACCCTTCCACACCTGCTGGGCCGTGACCAGCAGCAGGCCCGGGTTGATGAACTCGTACCCAGAGGGATCACGAAGCACGCGAATGCCCGCGCGCCCCTCGTAGTCGGCGTGAATCAGCGTGTTGACCAGGGCCTCGCGCAGGGCCTGGTGCGCTGGCGTTTCTTCCTGTCGGAATTGGCCCGCCTCGAGCGCGAAGGGAACCTTCAGCCCCTCGTGCAGCTTCACGATGATGCGCGAGTAGAACTCGAAGACGTTGGCGTTCCATGTGCCGTCGGCGGCGACACGGTCCACCCATCGTTGACCAGCCGAGGGGTCAGATGGCAGCTCACGATAGCTGAGGTGCCAGTGGGGGAAGCGTTCGCGGATGGCCTCCTCGCGACCAAGCATCAACAATCCGCCCAGGGTCAGGCCCTCGGCATTGCGAGATCGATCGCGGGCGACTGCCCCGATCCGCCGTAGGAAACCAGCCTCGTCCTCGGTCAGAAAGGGGTGATCGGGGCGCTTGGACGCAAGAATCTGTCGGTAGCGACGAACGCTCTCTGGATCGAGGTCGGCCTCTGCATAGCCTTCCAGCACCTTGGCGTCCCGCTCGGGCTGCGCGTCGGCCAGCATCCGGCGCGCCACATCGCGATCCGCCACTCGATCCCCCTCGTGGACACGAAGGTATGTGTTGCGCTCCCAGGAGCCGTTGAGGTGCACAGGTCGCTGTGCGCGGCTGGCCTTGGGCACCCGGACCACCAGCAGGACATGGCCATCAACATCCTCGCGAGTCACATGCTCGCGGCCCAGGAGGTTGACGCTGACCTTCTGCCGGTTTTCCAGGATGTTCCAGAAATCGCGCTCGACCTTTTCGATGTTGGGGATGCCACGAAGCTCGAGCGAGCCGTCCCCGCATTCTTTGGCACCGAGGATGATCATGCCCCCCTCGGTGTTCGCCATCGCGCTGTAGGTTTCCCACACGGTTTCCGGCAACTCGCCCTGGCCATCCCGCCCAAGCGCAAGCTTCGCCTCAAGATCCCAGCCTTCGCGGAGCGCCTCAAACTCCTCGCGGGTCATGAACCCTGGCCTCCCGTGCGCTTCGCATCCGCGCCGAGCAGGTACACAAGCTCATCCCGGCCAAACTCGCGCCGGAACGCCGCTCCGGTGCCGGTGGGCCGCCGGTCCTCGATCAAACGAGAGAGGTCATCCAGCGAGAACAGGGAGTTGGGCATGTTCGTTCTGCGGCGCCGCCGGACATTTGTGCGGGGTGAAAAGCCCGATTCGACACGCAAGAATGGTATCACGAGCATCTGACTGGAGATGATCTCTCGATAGCGCGGGATTTCGACCGCGCTGAGCGCGGCCGCTTCTGCAGGGCAAGTGGAACGACATCGAGCAGTTCGGCAAGATGGAGCCGCGCTCATCCGGATCGCTCACCTGCGGTTGTCAGAGATTGGCTCCACCCTGCGCCACACGGCGGCCATGCATCTGCTTCAATCCGGCGTCGAACTGAACGTCATCAAGTCCTGGCTCGGCCACGTCAGCATCACCACGACGAGCCAGTACATCGAGATCGACATGGCGATGAAGCGACAGGCTATCGAGCGCTGCTCTCCGCCAGTCCCCGCACCACCCGGTGAATGCCCCTGGCACTCCAGGGAAGACATCATCGAGTGGCGTGATGACCTGTGAGTTTCGGAAAATTATGTGAAGTAGCCCTTCGACTGCGCTATCGGGACTCGCCTCATTTCAAGGCGTGGCGTCGACCACGTCTGCCACGGTTCGACCCGGGACTGCGGGGGCGTCCGGCGGAGCGGCCGCTGGCTCAACTCATTAGATTAACGACGACAACGTGGTAGGCGGCAAGGGCGCCCGGCAAGAGTGGACAGATTGTTGAATGATGTACAGCAGTTACATGACCATATGCGTAACCGGTTGTAATTCCACGCGTTTGTGCCTGACGCGATAGCCCTATCTTGAAGATTGTATGTTCCCGCAAGTCCAGAAGGTCGGCTGGCGGTGTTTTGGCCATCAACAACGTGGATACCAGTAGGGCGTGGTTTCAAAGTATCGGGATGGGACGTGGACACCGATGAGGTGCAGTTTCGCGATCCCGAGATCCACCAAGGAACTGCGGTCGCAAGGGCGCGGGGCGCGCGAGTCCGCAGGAGCCAGCACCGACGCCGGCCACGCTGGGTTCTTCCTGCGCGGGGCCAGGCGGGCCGTGAGCGTGCTGACCTGGATCGCCTGCGTGATCGCGCCGCCCTATGGACGGGCCGAGGTCTCCCACCCCGGCGTGGATGCGAGCGTGCCAGCGGGCGACGCCACCCGGATGGCGCGCGAGAGGATGGTGCGGGAACAGATCGCAGGGCGCGGGGTGAAGAACGCAGCTGTGCTCGCAGCCATGCGCAAGGTCCCGCGACACGAATTCATGCCCGAAAACGCGCGACCCTTCGCCTATGACGATCGGCCGGTGCCCATCGGCCTGGGCCAGACCATCAGCCAACCCTACATCGTGGCCCTCATGACCGAGTTGGCAGCGGTGGGGCGTGGCAGCCGCGTGCTTGAGATCGGCACCGGCTCGGGCTACCAGGCCGCAGTGCTTGCCGAGCTTGGCGCGGATGTCTACTCGATCGAGATCCTGGCTCCGCTGAGGGACCGCGCGGGCGAGATCCTGGCGCGACTCGGGTACGCGCAGGTGAAGACCCGCGTCGGTGATGGCTATCTGGGCTGGCCCGAGGCCGCGCCCTTCGACGCCATCATCGTGACCGCCGCGCCCGCCCACGTGCCGGAGCCACTCAAGCGACAGCTCAAGGTCGGCGGCCGACTGGTCTTGCCCGTGGGCAGATTCGACCAGGAGCTGGAGGTGATCATCCGAACGGCCGTGGGCTTCTCCGAGAAGAGCGTGATTCCCGTACGCTTCGTGCCCATGACAGGCAAGGCCGATGAGAGCCGGTAGTCCTTCGCGGGTTGATGCTGCTGACGACCTATACGGAGATGCCCGTCCTGGTGACTTACTGCGCGCGCACAGCAAGGGAATCCCAGCAGTTTCCCGGTCAGCACAGAATTCTTTCGGCTGACAACCTTGCGGAAGCTGCTGCGGCAGCTCCCGTCCCGACGGGCATGCTCGCTCACATCGTCCCGCACCAGTCGCGTGGGCAGCCGCACCCCATCACCAAGCCGCCTGTCTGCATGGCCTGGCGCAAGTCGCGCAGGAACTTCCTGCCGAAGCCAGGCCGCGAGAGCAGGTCGCGGCACCGGAGCGTGGGGGCTACATCGGAAAGACTCGCACGACCGGGACCCACGCCGATGATGCGCAGTAGTCGAGCGTTCAAGCCTACACAGCCGTCCTTCACAGATCTGAGTTCCTTCAAGCCCGCGCGAATGAGCTGCCTGGCGCGGGCGTCAGAGACGCCAAGATGGCCTGCGATCTTCTTCGCCGTGTAGCCGCGCTCAAAGTGGTACGCGACGGCACGCAGGCGACGCCGCGATGTTGGGCGCCACGGCAACTTGGCCATGAGCGTCGGGATCTCCTCTCGCGGGCAGTCAAGCAGTCGCGCCAAATCGTCTATGGTTGTCCGGCTGGGCATTCCCTACCCCTTGAGTAACTGCGTCGAGCAAGGCAAGGTTTTCCTGCTGGCCGATGGCTCAGGAGTTTAGCGCCTCTTTCAATATCTGGCTGGGCTTGAAGGTCATCACGCGTCGGGCACTGATCGTGATCTCTTTCCCGGTCTGCGGGTTGCGACCGGCACGCGCCTTCTTGTCCCTGACCATGAAGTTTCCGAAGCGCGTGATCTTGATCTTGTCGCCCTTTACCAACGTCGCTTTGACCGTCTCGAAGACGGTCTCGACGATCTCAGCAGCCTCTTTCTTCGAGAAGCCGCCGACCTTCTCGTAGACCGTGTCGACGATGTCCGCCTTGGTCATGCGCCTACGTTCGCGACAAAACTCTTCTATGTCAAAGGGTTGACCAGGCGGGGCAGGTGGCCGCTGGCATTGTCGCCCGAGGGTCTGGGCCTCCGCCTGGCCCTGGCTACCCCCTCACCTTGCTGATCACCCTCTCCGGGTCATCCAGATCCCTCCGCCCGAACGCCAGCACCTCCCAGCCCATCGCCCCGGACTTCAGCTTTTCACGGATGACGCGATCCCGGCGTAGGCGGTCGCCACGGTGGAAGGCGGCGCCGTCGATGTAGATGGCCTTCTTGGTGCCCTGGACTACGAAGTCGGCGACGCTGATGTTGGGCGCGCCGGGGTCGGGGGCGACGGCTACCTGCTTGTCCACGGCGATGCCGTGTTTTTCAAACAGGCGCAGGAACTTCAGTTCCAGCGGTGACCCGCAGCCTTGGTCGTATGCCTCCAGCCACGGCCTTGGGTCGTGGTTTTCTTGCCCGGTCTTCTTGGGCGCGTCTGCGGCGAGCTGTTCCAGGTCGGGCATCACCAGCGGCCAGGTGAGGTACTCGTGATAGCGCTGGTTGTTGTAGGATTTCAGGCAACGGTAGCAGGCTGTCTCGCAGTCCTTGTGGTCCAGGTGTTCGATTGCCCGCTTCGCCACCAGGTTCATCTCGGCGGCGGTTCGTTCCAGAAAGCCGCTGCCGCCGACCGAGGTGTCCATGAACGTCAAGGCGCCGCACTTGTGCTTGCGCGCCCCTTCGGTTCGCTCCCAGGGCGATTCCAGGCTGAAGTCGATCTCAGGGCCGTCCAGCATGTAGAGCTGACGCATTCCCGTCCGCAGCGCGTAGCCGAGCGAGTAGCCCCATCGCCGGTAGTCCTCGTCGGACCACTCTGGTGGCAGGTCGACGTAGATGCGAAGGGTGGTCGCAGTTCCGCTGGTGGTGATGGCGCAGGGGACTGGAGGGCTTCCCTTGCTCGTGCAGGTCGCCCCGTGGCCGTACGGGTCGGCGCTGTTGCGCGCTGGCTTCTTGCGCGGGCCTTTCTTGCCACCGCCGTCGTCGGGCCAGGTGAGGGTTCGACCGCAGTCGGGACACAGGTAGAAGCCGCGATTCTCCCCGTGCAGGAACGGCGCGCCCGACGGCTTCTCCTTGCCGGAGCGGCCTTTCCACTCGTTGATCCAGCGGACAGTCTCGCCCCGGCGGAGTTCCGCAAACCAGTCAGTCGGCAGGTGGTAGTGGTACACCGGATGGCCGTCGTGCTGCGGAAACGCCTGTACGAGCGAGCTGATCGAAGAACGGTCTTCCTCTTCCAGCACCGGCGTGTCGTCGCGCACGGCCAGGAAACCGCCGTACGAATGGGCGGGCAGTCCGCTCGCCAGTGTTTCGTCGGACTTGCATCGCGGGCAGCGCGTCTGCTCCTGCGTGCCATAGCGTAGGTGGCAGTTCTTGCAGACAGAGTAGATCCAGTCGGGCTCAGGCGACTTCGGGTTCCAGGGCGAGGACATGTCCAGCCCGACCACACGCCATCGGTGACCACGGGCGTGGGCTTTCGCTTCCGGTTGGTATTGCGCCAGGCCGAAGCGGCGCTCGACCGAGATCGGCTCGTCCTCCGACAAATCGCCAAGCAAGCGCAATGTGCATGGCTCAGCCGGGAACTCGTAGCCGGGCAAGATCCCGAACTCGGCAAAGCGGCGCAACGGGTGGCCAGAGGTGCGGTCGTCGGCTTCTTCACCGCCAGCAGCGTCGCCCCTCATGCCCAGCAGCCGGGCCTTCAACTGCATAGCGTTGGTGACCGGCCTGCCCTTTAGAAGGACAAGATTGGTCTGGATGGTCTGGTCGATCTGCTTGATCTGGAAGCGCACACGCTCGAACAGGTCGCGCACCTTGGCGGGCAGATCCTGAAGCGCCTTGCGGATGTCGGCCTCTGTCCCAAGGCCCGCAAGGTCACGCACGTCCGGCCCCCACGCGGCCATGGCGAGTCCGGCTGCATGGTCGAACTTGGCCTCCAGACCCTGGATGAGGGCAGCTACGGCGTCCTCTTTCAGATCCCCCTTGGTGTCGATGTAGATTTCCATGCGGCCCGCCAGCCCCGGCTCGGCCGCGCCAAACACCATGGCGTGCAGGTGTCGCAGGGTCACGTCCCGGTTGCCCAGCCCAATGCTGGGCGCAGGCACCTCACCCGCGATCATCTCGGCAGGCTTGTCGTAGAAGTAGCCATCGTGGGGCGTGCTGCGGGCATAGCCAACCACGATCCCGACCCGCGTCCGGCGTCCCGCGCGGCCTCCGCGCTGGGCATAGTTGTCAGGCCGGGGCGGGACATTACGCAGCAAGATCGCATCCAGGCCGCCCACGTCGATGCCCATCTCCATCGTCGGCGAACATGCCAGCACGTTCAGCGGTGACATCGACGCCGGGCCTTTGAAGTTCTCCTCAAGCTCGATGCGCTTGTCGCCTGTGACCTGCGCGGTGTGCTCGCCCGCGACCAACGGGATCAGCGTGCTCTGCACGATGCGGTTCACGTACCTGTTCGCGCGTACCTCGTCAGCCGACCAGTGGCGCAGTTTGCCGTCCCGACAACCAGGGCAAGGCGTCCCGTCGGCCACCCACGGCATGCGGACGTTGCAGATGCTGCAACGGAACCGGCCCTCGTCCGTCAAACGCTCCAGCAGCACGCAGTCTGCGTTCACCTGCAACAGCAACCGCGTCTCACGTGCGCCGAAGAGCTTCACAGGCACGATGAGCATGGGTCCGCGCATCAGCAGGTTGACGAGCGCCATCATGTCTTCGCGGGTCGGCTTCGCGCCTCCCATGCGTTCGAGCAATGCCTCGAACCGTCGTTGGACGGCTGGCCCGCGACCACCCGTCTTTTCTGGGCGCCAGAACCCGTGAACGGCGATGCCGTTCGGGATGGTGTCGCTGTCGACGTTGGGCAGCGAGATCTTCCCGTCTTCGCTGCACGAGTATCCGGCTGGCCACTTCAGCCTCCGCTCCCAGTCAGCGTCGCGGAACGCTTCTGGGAAGTTGGCGTGGGCCGGGTTGTACGCCAGCATCGACCTGCTCAGGGCACCGCGCTTCCGCATCTCGTCCAGCACGCACCGGGCAAGGAACGCCAGTTGTGCTGTGCTGATGCCAAGCTTGGCAGCCAGCGAGCCGCCCTCAGCCCCTATCCATTGCTCCAGGTACTGATAGCGAACACCTACCAGACCTAGGTTCAGGATGGTGGCGCGAAACCCGCCGGTGATCGAAATCTCGTCGAGAAGTGGCGCCTCCTCCCAGGCGATTGCCCGCTGCTTGACCTGCTCACCCAGGTACGCCGCGTCGGCGTGCTTTGCGACGAGGGGATTGTCATGACGATCAACCCCCAGTGTGAGCAGCTCCTCGGCCACACGCTGCACAGGCAACGGCTGGCCGCGATCCAGGATCTCGTAAACGCGGCGGCGCATACGATCGTATCGCCCGGCGTAGGTGATGAACCGGGCCTGGTGCGCGGCATCCTGACGACTGTCAGCGAAGATGAGCAGCCTCTCCTTGCGGTCCGGTTCGACGCCCGACTTGGCGTGCTCGGCGGCCAGGCCGTCCAGCAAGCCCTCGGCCAGTACGCGGACAGCAGCCGAGGTGCCCAGTGACACGGGCGTCAGCACGTCTCTGGACCCGGCTGTGCCGCCGCACACCAGGCACTTGTTGCGGCCGGGCGCCAAGGTGCCTCGCACTGGGTAGTCCTTTGGGTTGGTCGAGAAAGCCAGGGTGGCTGGGTCAAACGACCCAACCTTGACCTCGCGGCCCTTCATCTCCTTCTCGGTCTCACGTTCGGGGTCGTCCGCGCCGTCCGCTTCGTCGATGCGGCTCTGGTCGTAGAACAGCCACTCCCCTTCGTTGGCGCGCGAATCGTTCGGCTGCAACAACCCGTCGTCGCGTTCCTTGAAGCGGAGCGTGTCGGTTCCGCAAGAACGGCAGATGTAGAGCGGCGCCGTCTGTTTGCCGCACGAGCAGACCTCTTGCCCCATGGGGTACAGCCGCCCGCAGGCAGTGTCCACACAGCGGAAGAACCGCCAGCCACCGCGTACAAGGCGATGGGCGCGCAAGCGCAGTGCTCCTGGAGTTTCATCGGGCAGTGCAGCCCCGATGACCAGCGCCGCCTCGACCTCGGCGCGAACATCTGCCTGGCTGGCCCCGGCTCGTTCAGGCACGTCCGCGCGCACGCGTTCGGCCAGATCCTCCAGCGACAGGGGCCGCCGGACCAACATCTGGTTCAACTTCCAAAGGATGGCCGCCTTGCGCGCCGAGGTCTCCACCGGCGTGGTGGGCGGCAGCCCTGCCAACGCGGCCACTCCCGCGCTGACGTCGTCTGCCGTCAGGCTCTCCGTGCTGACAACGGCAGGCTTCGCGGGCCAGACAGCGTCCGCCGGAATCTCTAGATCGCGCAGCGACTCGCCAATCACGCGAATGCTCTTGGGCTCGCACCCGGTCAGGGTCGACAGAAACCCCTGGACCGCCTCATCCCGCAAGGCAGTGACCTGTTCCTGCGTCTTGCCGGTCTCGTCCACGCTCTTGATGGTGGCGGACGTGGCGACATGGATCAGGCGCGGGAAGCGGCGAGCATCGCTGCGATCCGCTGCGCCCCAGTCCTGACGGGCACCAGCCAGGTGCGCACCCACGCGCCGGATCAGAAGAGCGATGTTCACGCCCAGGCTGCCACGATAGCTGTGTACCTCGTCCAGAACCAGGAATCGGCAGCGGTGGTTGGCGAAGATGCCATCACGATCCGCCGGTCGCACCAGCAGGTACTCCAGCATCACGTAGTTGGTCAGCAGGATGTGCGGCGGACTGGCGCGCCACTGCTCCCGCATCTCGGCCTTGGTCGAGCGGTCATAGCGACCAACATTCACGTAGGTGTGCCCCGAGTCCTTCAGGTACGAGGCGATTCGCGCTTCCTGGTCGTTGGCCAGGGCGTTCATCGGGTAGACCAGGATGGCGGTCAGGCCGCTCCGCTTGAACCGCGTGGCGTCCTCAATGGCGTTCTGGATCACCGGCGCCAGGAAACACTCGGTCTTGCCGGAGCCTGTGCCGGTCGTGACCACCGTGGGCGTGGCATCCGGGCTCAGCAGATGCGAGATCGCATCGCTCTGGTGCAGAAACGCGGTCTTGGCCTGGCTGCGTTCTTCAAGCACCCGGGCTAGCTTTGCATCGAGGCCCAGTTCCGCCCACGGCTTGCCCGCCCTGAAGGGGCGGTGAGCTTGGAAGAATGGGTGCTGGGCCAAGAAGCCGGGCACATCCAGCTCCCGTTCGAGCGCCTCGCGCAGCTTCTTGTCGCGCGCCCGGAACTCCGTGCGGATGTGGCTCTTGTACTCCTCGATGACCTCGCGGACCACCGCGATAGGGTTGATTGGCATCGCGAGGGAGATTGTCGCCCCGACTTGCGTCGGGGTCCAGCGCCGTCAGTCGATCCCGAACTCCCGTCGCGTTCGAGATCGTTTCCGCCCAGCGGGGCGAGGCAGCCGGGTTCCGCCGCCGCCCCCGAAGTCGTGGCCCGGCCGAACGAACCGCCGCAGCGCGGCGCCAAGAAGGCCGCGTCCCCGAGAGCCCGATAACACGATTCTGTAAAGCCGCCGCTCCGGAGTACACTTCTCATCGCCGTGCCAAGGCGTTGCTTCTTCAGCTTCCATTACCTTCCCGATAGCCATCGGGCATCGCAGGTGCGGCAGATTGGCTCGATCGAGGGGAACAAGGCCGCCACAGATAATGATTGGGAGCAAGTGAAGAGCGGAGGCGACGCCGCTATCCAGCGCTGGATCGGTGAGCAGATGGAGGGGCGGTCGTGCGAGGTCGTTCTCGTCGGTGCCTCCACAGCTAATCGCAAGTGGATTAACTACGAGATCGTTCGGGCGTGGAACGAGGGGCTGGGCGTGGTGGGCATCCGAATACACGGTCTCAAGAATCTGGACGGTGAGCTTGCCGAGCGGGGCGATAACCCATTTGACTACATCACGTATGGACGCCCTCAGAAGCCGTTGTCCCAGATTGTGAAGTGCTATGAGCCACCCGGGGCGAACTCCAAGGAGCGCTACGCCTGGATCGCACAGCACCTCGGGAATGCGGTCGAGGAGGCGATACGCATCCGTGAGAACAACTAGGGCCAAGGCTGTTGCGAACGCTCAAAGACACCAGGCCATGTGAGAGGAGCGCGAATCGACGTGCCAACTGGAAAGGCTTCGTTCATACGGCAGTACCTGAAGGCCATCGAAGAGGGCAATGCGGCGCTCTTCGTGGGCGCCGGTTTGTCGAGGTCTGCCGGCTTCGTCGATTGGAGGGCGCTCCTTTCTGACATCGTAGTGGAGCTGAAGTTGGACCCGAACACAGACGACCTCGTGGCAGCTGCTCAATATCACGTCAATGAGCACGGAAGCCGTGGGCGGCTTAACCAGCTTCTGATCGATGAGTTCACCAAAGGTACTCATCCGACGAGAAACCATCAGCTCCTAGCGCGTCTGCCGCTCGACACGATCTGGACCACCAACTACGACCACCTGCTTGAGGATGCGTTCCGCAACGAGCACAAGAGCGTTGATGTCAAGCATCGGCAGGACCAACTTGCCTACACAACGCCTGGCCGGGATGTAATTCTCTTCAAGATGCATGGCGATGCTGACAGCCCCTCCGAGGCTGTGCTCGTAAAAGAGGACTACGAAACCTATCACCAGACGCGTCGCCTATTCTCCTACCGCCTTCAGGGCGACTTGGTGTCCAGGACATTTCTGTTCATCGGATTCAGCTTCACCGATCCCAACATCAACTATGTACTCGCTCGCATACGTGGGCTGATGGACGAGAACGTCCGGACCCACTTCTGCTTCATGAGGAAGCACCCGAAGCCGAAGTCAGCGAAAGGCAAGGTCAAGGCGGACTACGAGTACGCGAGTCGCCGACAGGAACTCCTGATCCGCGATCTGAAGCGCTACGGCATCCAAGTTGTGCTCGTCGACGAATACTCGGAAATCACGGAGGTGCTAGAGACGCTCAACAGGCTCGTGTACCGCAAGAACATTTTCGTGTCCGGAAGCGCTCACGACTACTCTCCCTTGGGGGCGACGCGGGTGGAGTCGATATGCCGTAGCATCGGGACGGGTGTTGTGGAAAATGGACACAACCTCACGTCGGGTTTCGGCCTGGGCATCGGAGGATGGGTGATCTTAGGCGCGATGGAGGCTCTTTACAGCAGGCCTGGCGTCCGCACCTGGGACCGGCTGACGCTGAGGCCCTTTCCGCAAGCTGCGCCGAGAGGTATGAGCCGTCCGGAACTGTGGGAACGCTACCGGACTGACATGCTCAGCCGCGCGGGTAGCGTGGTCTTCATCTCAGGCAACAAGTCCGACGGAAGGGGTGGCGTTGCGGTCGCAGACGGCTGTGTGCGGGAATTTGAGATCGCCGAGAAGATCGGCCTGGCACCAATTCCGATCGGCGCGACTGGCCACGCGGCTGCCCAACTCTGGCAACGGGTTCATGACCACGTCGAGGACTACTATCCGAAGGATCCCAGGCGGGCGCGAGTGCATTTAGCTGTTCTCAATGACCCGGGCTCCACCGACGCCGATCTTGTCGCTAGTGTGTTCGGCCTTGTTGACCTCGCGGGTGGCACGCTGTGAGGAGGTGCGACGCGAAGACATCCGACGGAAAGCAGTGTCTGAACGCCGCCCAACCGGGAACGCGCTTCTGCACGATCCACCGCGCGTGCTTTGATCAGAAGCGCGCCGCCTTCGTGGTGGGCGGAACTATTGTCGGAGCCATCATTGTGCCGGGACTGGGAGGTGCAGCTGGTGGAGCGCTGACAGGGTGGGTCCTTGATAGAATGCTGAGGACCGGAGAACAATTGGCCAAGAAGAGAGTCTTCGTGAGCTTCGATTTCGACAATGACAAGTCGCTCAAGGACTTCATCGTCGGACAGGCGAAGCTTCCAGACTCGCCGTTCGAAGTTGTGGACTGCTCCTTGAAGGAAGCTAAGCCCGAGAAAACTTGGGAGGAGCACGCCAAGAAGGCGATTGAGGGTGCCGACATCGTTCTCGTAATGGTTGGTGTGAAGACGCACGAGGCGTCTGGCGTCCTCAAGGAGGTGAAGATGGCCCGCGATGCTGGCGTCAAGATCGTTCAGATCATCGGCTACAGCGACGGGGAGTACACGGCCGTTCCGGATGCCGGCCGGCTCTACGCGTGGAGTTGGGAGAACCTGAAGAAGCTCCTGTCCTGACGCTGCCTTTTTTCAGAGTGGATGCTTCGTCGCGTGCCTTCTGGGTGTCAGCAGCTGGGTCCCCAAGTTCCGTCGGGTTCTCGCGCTGCAGGCGACGCCACCCCCGACCGGATGTCCAGGGCGCTTCCGAGTTGAGTTTGGCACCCGACTGTCGCACGCTGGTGGGCGATTTGTGAGGAGATGAAAATGGCAGGATTCAGGCTGCTCCTAGTCGCGGTGCATATCGACGGACACGACCGTCTCATCTTTGGGGAAGCGGTCGGTGCGCCGAATCCCGGCGCGCCGGCGTCGCCAATGGAGAGGTTCACCGTCCCGGTCGCGGGAAGCAGTGGTCTACCGATATCAATCTTGCATGCTGTAATTGAGGAGGCCGAACTGGTTTCGCTGCAGGATCAGCTCCTCCACGGATCGATCACACAGTTGGGGATGACTATCTCGGTCGGACCGCTGACCCGACGGCCGCCGCTGATTGTGCCTGTCACCTACCAGGGCGAGAACAGCAGCGTCCATCCTGACGGTCGGTTCACCTATCTACTCCAAGAGTGGTGGGATCACGACGAGGCCCTCATGAGAGAGCTGTGGGACACCCGCAGTTTCGGCCATGTTGCGAGCCTGATAGCCGCCCAGACAGGTCTGGACCTTGCCGACAATTCCGATCGCATCGGCAACTTCCTGCGGTTCGATAGACTCTCCTCCTGGCGTATAGATCGGCAGACAAGTCTGGAGTCCGAGGGCTGCTGGGTTCGTGCTCTCCACGACGGGCCTCGGCCTTCAGTCGACCTTGTTCTCAATGCACGCTTTCTTGCAGGGAATGAGGTTGTCGCCGAACAGACAGGACCTTTGCCTCTTGGCGGCGTCGCGATAGGGCTTGGACACGGCTACTCGGCGGTGTCGCTGGGGCTCTATGACGCAAAGACCGGTCACCTGCTTGCCCGAGAGTCTGGCGAAGTCCAGGGTCTCGGCCCAATGAGAATGGGCCATCTTGTCCGCGACAAAGTGACCGACAATGATGGCCAGACCCACCAGGTCTCCTGGCCTGAGTGGCATGGCCCTCCGCCTGACCAGATTGATGAGTGTGCTCCTTGGGGGGAACGGTCCCGCTTGCGTGCGCTTCGTACTCGCCGGCTCCGGGAACACTGGGGCGTCAGGGTCTTCAAGAAGGGCGAGCGTACAGCGGCAGTTGACATGATCCGTGAGATTATCCGCCAGTCAGGAGACAGCGGCTTCCTGTACCTCTGGGATCCGTACTTCGATTCGGTCGTCGCTAACGACTTTCTCGGATGGCTGCCCCCTGGGAGTGCCTGCCAGATCCTATGTGGGAATGGCAAGGGCCTATCGCTAGGAAGTCCAATCCCGCTGGATCCGCAGCGGAAGCTTGCAGACATAGCGGCGGCCCTCGATGTACTGCGCCGTCCCCCAAAATCCAGGCAGATCGCTTGCCGGTTTCGCGCAAAGCGGGGCCCGAACGGCTATGCGCCCATTTACCACGATCGTTTCATCATCACGCGAAACGCGGCGTGGGTTCTCGGCGCGTCCCTGAATGGCATAGGAAACAAGGAGGGCAGCATAGTCGAAATCCTAGATCCGGATCCCCTCCGCTGGCTTTTCGAGGATGAATGGGCTTCCCCGGAGGCTGGCTGGGTGGAGGTCCGGCTGTGATCGCGTCTGGCCGCCGCAGCCCAGGGGAAAAGCGGCACGAACTCCTGAGGATCGCGCTTCGCCTTCCTCCGGGTCTGCTCGCGATCTCCCCTTCCGCCGTGAAAAGCCTCCCGGACCCGGTGTCAGAGGCCTCCGGGGCGGAGGCCGTGGGTGGCCTTGCCAATGAGTGGTGGTGGCCGTTGGTGGATTGGCTCCAACGTGAATCAAAGCTTGAGGGCTTTGACTCTCGTCTCCATGGAACGCGCCTTCTGCGCGACTATGTCGCTGGGCGTCTACGGACTCATCACGCAGCCAGCATTGCTGCTGCGGGTGCACGCGCAGACCAGGTGCTGTCGATGCTGTGGGAAGAGCATGACTCCCTGTTGGCTTGGCCTCGCTTTGAAGTTGCGACCACGGATGACAAGGTGAAGATTGGGAAGGCTCTGCGGTCGAAGATCGGGGACATCATCACCGGGGGACTCATTCAAGAGCAGATCAGAATCCCGACGTCGGTTCTATCGAATCGACTGCCAGCCTTGTCGGCCCCATTCCATTGGGACTATCTGCGGGCACTTTCGCATATCGGATCCGTCTTGGAATCACGCTTTCATCAGATGCTCGATTTCGCCGCTGCGGCGGATCCGACGGATTTCGACGAAAACATCCTCGGCAAGCTCGATCTCATCGTATTGCATGGTCTGCTCTCGACCCGAGAGACGCATGAGGACCGGCTTCTTCAGCTGCTCAGGCATCCTGACCTTCACGTCGTGGCAGTGGCATTCGTAGAGCTTCTCCACCGTTTTCAGACCGATCCTGTTGATGGACAGGCAGCGCTCGAACTGTTCTGGGAGATGGCAGGCCGACCACGCCGCCCCGAGGTGGATGAGCGGTGGCATGTCTTCAAGGAGGAGCTCACCCGACTGCGCAAACAGCGGAGCCAACAGATCAACGGAATGGAGCAAGCCCTCGCCAGCCGCATGCCAGAGCTTGGCGCGTTGGTGCGCACAGGCATGCGGAATGCGAGCAGGCACGACATGGTTGCGGATGCCCTCGCACGCGCAGCCGTCACGCAGGAGAATGCCGGCCTGGCCGCGTTTCTGGACGAGGCAATCGCGGAAGCTCAGAGGACCCGCTCGTGGGACCTATGCGAATCGCTCGCAGTTGCTGTTGGGGCAAAGGATCGCGCAGCCCACGATAAAATTGCAGAATCCTGTCTCAATTGGTGGCAGGGGAAAACCCAGCCGACTGACCCGTCGTCCTTGGTCGGGCAGCCATGGTGTCTTCTCACCGCCGGGCTTGTCGTCGCAGGGCATCGCTCACCTGATTCCTTTTGGAAAGCACGTCACATTTCGAAAGAGAGAGCGTTTGATCTCGCACAGGGACGCTACACGAATCTGCGACATTTCTCGGCGGATGACGCCTTCCGGCGCGAGATAGCTGCCGAGATGTTGGTGGCCGAGAACACTCCTACCGAGAACTCGGAAGTCGCGACGAGGCTGTGGAACGAACAGATGGACTGGCTCAGTCGCATGATCCCGCTCTCGACCCAGTTGCCGCCATACCTGCTGGACACGCTTGCGTGGCATCTCCTACGCCAGATCGATCCACGCTGTGACGACGAGGTCGGTCGTGGTGCAGATCTGATCTGCGCGGCTGTGGAGAGCGAGAACTTCACGCATGGTTGGTCACTATGGATGCCCAGTGATCAGCCCAAGCGGGGTCTTCTGCTTCGGACGGCCCACGATCGGCACTTGCACATCAGCGTGCCGTTTCTCGTGGAAACCGTTCGGACAGGAACAAACGTATTTCAGAATCTCGCCGCGTTGCTCCTGGAAACGTCCTGCGCGGACTGTCGCCGGGTGACCCTAGAGCGGCTTGGCCGGCTAGAAGGCGGTCCGATTCGTGAGGCCGCACGCGCCATCTTGGATAGCCAGCCGCGATCTCTTGAAGCGGCACTTCGCAAGCTTCTGGGGGCGCCTCTGCTACATATGGACTACGTGCGGCTGCGGGACGCCATAGTTACTACCGCCCGGGACGCCGAAGCGCCGATCGACATTGATGCCATTGCGGCCGACTACTGGTGGGCAAGGGAGATGGAACAGCTGGGGGTAGCCGACCAAACCCGGGTCATCGAGATTCCAGGCCCCCGGTGATGTTGCCGCAGAGCCCGCGATGGCATTCGCCGACGGACTGATCCCCTATCTCACCTCGGAAAGCACGAGGAGGTAGGCCGGGGCGGCCCGCTCGTGGCGATGCGGGGTTGTGAAGGTCGGCCAGGGGTTTCTTCCTCGGAAACGGGGAATCCACAGGGCTGTGGCCGACCGTTCGCTGGCGCCGGCAAGCAGAGCAGCTTTTCGAGCCCAGTCCGAAATCGTGATGTCAGATTCCCTTCCGCGTTGCCGTCGTTCAGTTGACCGTTTGGCAGAGCAGGATGCCGTAACGAACGTGGCGGTCAGCCAGATCGTGCGTTTCTCTTCATAGGCTGAAGCAGCCCGGGCCGCCTTCACCGCCTGGATAGCGTGGCCGACCTGCGGTGCTTGACGAACACGAACTTGAGAGTCGACTGACAGCCAGAGATGCTTGGCCGAACCCGCGCACGAGGTCGGACAGACGCTCTGCGACCTGGTTTGCCGAGCCGCTCGTGAGCGCCATGCAAGCGAGCCGACTACCCGCAAGGTTCTTCGGTTGGAGGATCACCTTTCCTCCTGGACCGTCGAGATCAGGTTGATTGGCATCGCACGGGTGATTGTTGCGTCCGGCCGAGGTAAGGTCCAGCCCTATGAAGGCCCGCCTGAGTTGGAGCAAGATTGTGCAGCAGCGGTTGATCGTCGTTCCGTGTCGCTGGATGTAGTCGGCGCAGGAGGGGACAGACGGTGTCAGACCCGATGTGGAGACTGCTGGCCAGCGTCACCTATGACCCGGATGTGCCGGGCCGCAAGGAATACCTGCCGTCGCGGGCTGAGCGTTGGTGCCGCTTCTGCACCAGCGCCCCCCATCTGCTCACATTCAAGAAGGACGCACACGCGATTCCCGAGGCACTTGGAAACCGCTACTTGCTTTCGCGAGAAGAGTGCGATGCGTGCAACGCATCTGCTGCCCAACTGGAGGACGATCTCGCGAAACATCTCACGGTCGCGAGGGTCATGTCTCGCATTCCTGGCAAGGGTGGAGACGTCAAACACCGGCTCGGCGAGAGACCTTCGTTCATCTTGAGCGATGCCGCCAAAAACCAGATCATTGTTGATCGCACGGTTGGCGACGATTCCATTGAAACCCGGCGGATATCGACCGGAGTCAAGTGGCGCATCAGAATCCCCGGCTATCGGCCCCTGAACGTCGCCAAGGCTCTCGCCAGGATTGTGCTCATGCTGGTTCCTGAAACCGAGTTGCCGAGGCTGGAGCACGTCCGAAGATGGACACGCGACGAGGTCGTGTGGGACGGCGTGGTTTTCGACGAGGGATTCATTCCCGGCACGGGGCTGGCCAAGGTGCGCGTCGCCGTAGAAGGCCGGGTGCAGGCACGACCCGGTGAAGCGAACTACAGGCTTGCTTTGATTTATGGCACAGCCGCATTTTCGTTTCATCTGCCAGGGCCAGACATGTTGCTCACGAATGTCCCCATGCCGCCAAAGGCACGCTCGCCATACCCGCCGCACGATGTGAAATGGAGACGCATCAGACCTTCGGACGGCGTGTATCGAGGGCGGGTCGACGAAGTGGACCTATTCGTCCCGGCGCTGGCGGCCATGCCACCACCCCTGGAGCGGGAAATCGCAACTTCCGCGTACTACCGTTGGCTGGACCGAGGCGCTCCAACGTCGGCCGAGGGAGCACTCCAGGACTGGCTTGAAGCTGAACAAGACCTCCTTTGGGGGCAGGTGGAGATCGCCGCCATTCGCAAGCCTAGGGACGAGCTGCTTGCGCCCGACATGACATCGGGTAGTTCGGCATCATCACGATGATTCTCGCCCCGAGTTGGGCCGGAGTGGCGGGCGCAGGAGCGGTCACGGAGGCGCCGGCCTCGATACCGGACGATGCGACCGTACGCCGGTTAGGTACTCGGCCACCAATTCATTTCTCGGATAGGTCGCAGAGAGGAGGGCTTTCCAGTCCGCCAATGCGCACGACGCCAGCCAGAATAGCTTGAGGTGCCCGTCGGCCTTGACCTTGTCCTTCATCGAACTGGCCAGGCGCGCTTCGTAGGTCGCGACGCGATAGATGAGCTTGCTGGAATCGACGTGTTCGAAGATCCTCTCGCCGATCACGAGGTCACAATGGAAGATTCGGGTCGTAACGTACCCGACCTCGATGTGCCGCTCGGCGAGTGGGACGAGTGCCTCGAATAGGAACGAGACGCGACCAGAGCGCTCGGTGCGAAGCACCTCAAGACGATCAAGCGGTTGCAGTCGATCATACGCAGCTTCCGCATCGTTCACCGCGGGCTCGCGCCGCAGCCGGGTTGGGAGGTGTCTGGTCCACAGCTGCTTCAGGATGAGTTCATCTCGAAACGGCAGGCCGAAATCGATCGCTTCTTCGAGACGCTCCCGGTAGCAGGCAACGGGAACAGGAGGCTCGGTCGAGGCTCTCCACCGCAAGTCGACACCTGGCTGATTGGCGAGCACCGAAAGCTTCCGCCGGAGAAACAGCGGTGTGAACTCGCTGAAAGAAAACGCATGACCCCGGTACTGGAAGGCGTCCGGAAGTGGACGGAATAGCCGGGCGGGCATCATGTCGTCGTCATCGAGATGCTTCCGCAGTTCGGGGAACTGCGAGAACGCTGGCGCCTGGGCGAGCGGCCGACTGATCGCCCGGCTGAAACACAGGCTGTCCATTTCCACATTGAGGAGATGAGCCAGCTTCGCCCGGGCCAGCGCCTGCTCAGGGCTGTCCCCTGGTCGCTCGACAACGGGAACGTGCCCTGAGAAGCGCACCCGGTCAGCATCGGATAGTGAGGCGGCGATATCATGCAGGAGCGGCGCGACGATCGCGTCCGTTTCGGGCGTCCCTGACCTGCCAACGGCCTCCCAGTTCCAGCCCTCTTCGAGAGCACGGCCCGCGATGTCCGTGATGTGCGTGGCCATGGGCTATTCCAGTCTAGCGTGGTTGGCTAGCAAGATATGCGGCAAACTAGAACGCCATCGCTCCCGCAGCTCGGCCCTGGTCGAGCGGTCATGGCGACCGACATTCACACAAGTGTGGCCCGAGTCCTTCACGTACGAGACGATCCATGCTGCCTGATCGTTGGGCGTTCATTGGGCAGACCAGGATGGCGGTCAGGCCGCTCCGCTTGAACCGAGTGGCGTCCTCGATGGCGTTCTGGATCACCGGCGCCAGGAAACACTCGGTTTTTCCCGAACCCGTCCCCGTGGTGACCACCGTGGGCGTGGCATCCGGGCTCAGCAGGTGTGAGATCGCATCGCTCTGGTGCAGAAACGCAGTCTTCGCCTGGCTGCGTTCTTCAAGCACCCGGGCCAGCTTGGCATCGAGCCCCAGCTCAGCCCAGGGCTTGCCCGCCCTGAAGGGGCGGTGAGCTTGGAAGAATGGGTGCTGGGCCAAGAAGCCGGGCACATCCAGCTCCCGTTCGAGCGGCTCGCGCAGCTTCTTGTCGCGCGCCCGGAACTCCGTGCGGATGTGGCTCTTGTACCCGTCGATGACCTCGCGGACCACCGCGATCGGGTTGATTGGCATCGCGACGGTGATTGTCGCCCCGAGTCGCGCCGGGGTCCAGGGACGAATAGAGATCTCCTCACGACCGGAAGACGCGGCTCGTCCAGCCCGCGCCGTGCCTACTCGCCGACGGCAGCAAGAAGTCGACTGCGGCTTGAATACACAAACTGCTCGATGTCGAAATAGAGAGTCGGGGTGGGAAGCCGGAACCTCGTCTTGACCCGCGCACTGACCGCGACAGCATCGGGGTTGACGACAACAACGTGCGGAGGTGTGCTACGAGAAGCAAGAACTGATCGAAGCACCGACGAAAAGTAGAGATCGGCAACAGGGAATGAGTAGCCGACGAAGACGAGTGCCTTGGCGCTCGCCATCTGCCGTTCCATCTCGGCCCAGATCTGTTGAATCTCGGGGAATAGGTCGAGGTAGCCTGTGGGCAGGCCGTCGGAAGCCGGCTGTCCTTCGGTGGGGACGGTAGTTCCGTCACTCCGAACGAACTTGAGGTGGGTGGGAGCTACCAGAACGGGGTCTTCTACGCTCGCGGGAGCGTGGCTGATCCTCCGCTCGTTGCTCAGAATCCAGTCCACCGACCCATGGGGCTTGAAGATGCGAAGGCCATCGCTGTCCTTGCTGACGCAGGGGTAGTGCCATGGGCACCCTCTCGGGAGAGATCCTTCGAAGATCGTGTCGTAGTTGAAGGAAACCACGGCATCTCGCGATCGGACGTGGTTCTCGATCAGAGCGCGATAGATACGACGTGTGCGGGCGTTCGGCGAGAAGCGCCGGAAGGTCGCTCCAACAGCCGATACCAGGAGCCGCCAGACCTCGTCCGCATAGGTCTTCAGTTGGCGTGATGTGGACGGAGCCCGGGACCGCTCACTGAGGAACGTGAACACCTCCTCGACATCGACTTCGCTCAGAAGCCTCGTGCGGCTGATCCCGCGAACGCGAGACGGAACCTTCCGATATCCGGCGAAGTACTTAAAAAGGAAGCTCTCTATTCGCTTCCGGCCAGCGGAACCGGAAAAGCGAAGTACTGTTTCCCAGAACTCGGACTGTACGGGGATATCCACCGTACCTCCCGGGACACTGGCAGTAGCGCCTGCGCCGCGCGATGCTCCTGCGCCCAAGAAGAAAACGATCTTGCGGCCAGTCATGGCATCTCCGGGATGATAGCCAACGGCTCGTCGTCGTCCATAGGCCCTGCCTTCATGCGGAACTGCCCGAGCCATCGAGCCCGGCAAAGGTCATTTCAGGGGCCACGTCTGAAGAGCGAGGTCCGCCATCCGCTTCTGTCGTCGCTCGATTGCCCCTCTGTCCCACGTCGCTTCGGTGGTTATGCACTTAGTTAGTTGAAGATCGGACTGTGCGTAGAAACCCTTCTTGTACACAAAGCCATCGTTCCCAGCCCTCGTGTTTATCTTCGTCTTCAACAGGGCGAGGTTTCCCAGTCGGGTCAGAAGCAGAGTCTGTTCGTCCGCCGGTATGTGGCGCCACTGGGTCGACGGCTTCTGCGGGAGGATGTGCTCAAGGTTAACCACCTCCGAGTTGTCATTTGGGATCAGCTCGGGTTCCGCGACTCCCATCGCCTGTCGCTCAAGCGCACGCAGATAGTAGCGGGCAAGGAATGCCTTCGAGACGCCACATGTGAGGAAGGACCCTCGAAACTCCGCATCGGTGGGGATGACAGCGCGCAGTCGTCGAAAAATCTGCGCCGCCGTCGTGATGCCCTTTGCGCGAATCTCCTTCGCCGCCGCGCAATTGTGCGTCTCGATTGCGCCGCTGCCCAGTCCTCCGTGAATCAGGAATCTTACTGACCACGAGACGAGGTTCTTGACGGCCAATCGAACCTCGCCGACCTCGAAGTTGTCCAAGATCGAGAGAAGCAGCGGTCGAATCTGGATCAGCCGCAGTGCATTCAGAGTCTCCATGTGCTTTCTGCATGACTCTCCGTACTTCGCCCACAGAGCGTCATTGCCGTTGGCAATTGCGGCGTAGACATGAGAGTTCCTTTCAAGATCCGCAGCGAAGGCCGCCGCACGGGTCGGGTTGTTAATGCGGCGCTTAATGTCCGAGTATAGGTCCTTCTCACGCACGAGCCCCTCGCGTGAGGACCAGTAGTGTCGAAGGAACGTTAGAACAGCATTCTCTTCGTCGATTGACTCAAGAGCTGCCGTCATGCTGATCCACGCCTGCTGGACCTCCCCGAGACGCGACCCCGAAAGACCAAACAGGTGATTCTTCAGGAGATCGGTGATGGCCAGTGCCAAACCGCGGTCGTTGAGTGTCTCGAAGACCATGAATGCGTTCGTGTCGTCTGGGACGCGCACCCAGATGACCTTCACGGAGTCTGTCAGGTAGTCTACCAAGTCGGTAAGCTCGTCAGTTGCCCCTCGGGTGGATGCCAGCTTCTTCACGTGTGCTCTCGCGAGCAGCGCAGCGCGATCAATTCGAGCATGGGACGGCTTGGTAATCGGCTCGGCGCGCTCTGGGTCGTCGGGAAGACGGAGGATACGCTTGGTGAAGTAGTCGTTGTCAGCGTCGTTGAGCTTGAGTTTGGGAATCAATGCGAGCGTCTTCAGGTCCTTCTTGTGGAGCAGGTCGGTGGTGATGGTCCCAGCCCGCTCGCTGTCGCCATTCTCGTAGAAATAGTCGCGTATGGCGGCCAGAAGGATGGTGACGGTCGCGAGTCGCTGCTGGCCATCTGCAACCTCGGCACGAGGCGCCTCGTTTTGGGTCGTGACGATTGAGCCGATGAAGTACTCATCGGCGCCATCCGCGATAGCGGCTGTAATGTCGCTCAGCAGGTCGGTGACATGCTCATCTTCCCAGGCGTAGGACCGCTGGTATATGGGGACACTGACATTGCGATTAAATAGGATGCGTCCGATGCCGTTCAGGTCGATGTCGATTGTGGCGGATGTCTTCATGGCGGGTCTCCGAGTGGAACTGCGTTAGTGGCGGACCGGAGGGTTGGTCTGTGCTGGGCCGGTCGGGCCATGGCTATCTACTCCGACGCTTTGAGCGGGTCTTAGTCGGCACGGCGGGCTTGGGGCGGTCGAAGAGGGGGCCGTTGTCTTGGAAGAGGGCGACTTGGCCGGTCTTGGTGATGGGCGGGGGCGTGTCGCCGGCAGGGAGGTCGAGGACGGGGTTGGGGAGGGTGGTGACGAGGGGGATGTCCCAGTAGGGATCGTGCTTCTTGCAAAAGGCGGCGAGGCCGCGCTTGGCGAGATCGTCGAAGGCTTGCAGACAGAGTTCGGGTGCGCGGGGGTAGCTCTTGTGGCTGAAGCTGGCTAGGACGTGGGCGTACTGCTCGCGGTCGAGGCCGTAGGCGGCGGCTACCACGGCGTCGATGGCGGCGCGCACGGCCCAGCGGTGGTCTTCGTCCTCAAGCACGGGCCAGGTGTGTTTCTTGCGCTCCTCGCGCCACTCGCTGTCGAGTTGTTCCTTCCACAGCGGGGCGTAGCCTTCGTGGTTGCAGGAAAGGCGCAGCGCCGCGTGGGCGAGAAAGCGTTCTTGTGCTTGGCCCAGCTTGGGTACGGGGCAGCCGTTGAGGATGAAGAGACTGACGTGGGCTGCAGCCTTCTGGCGTACGTGCCAGTCGAACGGAAGGCTGTTGGATACGGCTTGCAATTCAAGGGCGGCAGCGTTGGGCCGCTTCTCCGGCTCGCGTTCAATTACTGCGGTGTGGCCGCAAAGCACTCCCGGCGGAAGGAGACAGAAGATGCCTGTGCGTTCATCGGTAGAGCGGGCAATGTCGCGAAACGCGACGCGAAAAAAGCGCGCCGATCCCGTCCACCCCGGTCGATCCCTTACGGCGTTCAGAGCCACGAGGTGACGGGGCGGATCTGCCCAGCGGTCATCGAATTGATGAAAAGTCTTTCCCTCATGAAGCAACAGGAAGCCGCGTCTGCGGAGGTGCTCGGCCGCTTGTGGGTCCCGCGATTCCCCCTTTTCAAGTGTCCGCGCGTCGGTGAATCGGTCGACCTCATAGGTCATGTTGACCTCTTGGGAGATGCGGAGGCCGATCCTTCCGGAGAAGCCTTTGAAGCTATCGCCAGACGAGAAACAAGCCTCAGCGACTGCAACGTCCTGCCGTGACTGAAGCTCCAGGAACGACAAATACGCGCCGCCTGTCCTCTCAATGAAGGATCGCGTGTAGCTCAGTGCTCCCTTCGGCGCAGACAGCCATTCGAGATCGTGGAGATAGAACGCGCAGGACACACGGTCCGTACCGCGCTCATCGCGTTCTGCGACCACAGCCGCAAACTTGAAGCTCCTGTGAATTTCGAAAAGCTCTTTCCGATTCTCGAAGGAGAAACAGGCTTCGAGCCGATTTCTCTCGACAAGCAGGCGCCGAACGCCGGTAGCACCTTCGTTGGCGTGAACCGCCGACGGAAGTACCTCGCCAAACCGGCCACCTTGCCGGAGAAGAGCGAGTCCGCGTTCCGCGAACAGCATGTACGCATCGTATGTGCCTCGACCGGCGAGCCCACCAGCCACCTCTGCCTTGTGAACAGTGAAGAGCGCGGCCGAGATCCGATCCTGCCGCTCGAATCCCGCAACGTATTCGCTATAGGACTGGGCGACGGCCGGATTCGCCAAGAGAATGTCGTAGATGTGTTGCTTCTCCTTCTTGGTGGCGCCTGCAAGGGCGCGAAAGTCGCGTACGCCGAAGAACTGATCGTCTACGCGGCGAATCCCCTCCCACGGCGGATTCCCCACCACCGCATGGAACCCGCCGGTCCGCTTGGTCTGCCCATCCGGGTGGAAGACCTCCGGGAATGCGAGGTCGTAGGGGATGCCCGCCTGCCCAACCTCGATCATGCGCTCCAGCGACTGCGTTTTCGGCAAATCCGCTGCGCGCTCGGCAACGGCCTTGAGAAGCTTCTCATACGCGCCATCATCGCAGCCTTGCTCGCCCAGCATGACCCCGCCGGACCACGCGGCGGCCACTACCTTCAGGGGAGCGAGAGCCGCGTCCAACTTCTGCTTAGCGACCGCTTTGGCCGCGATGTCGGCGACGTCCTTGCCGATGCTCGCCTCAAGGTCGCGCACCTGGGCCAGGGCCTCGGCGAGCACCTGTTCCAGTTTTGCGGACAACTCGCGGCTGAAGAGCGGGTCCAGCGGCTTGCCCGATCCCGGATAGGTGAGCAGGTGCTCGAAAAACGGGCCGGTCAGCGAGTCGCCGCATAGAAGCCGGTGGTCGACGAAGGTGAGAGGCAGGCCCTCGGCGTACGATTCTAGCCAGAGGGAGACCCGCGCCAGCTCGACCGCAAGCGGGTTCTTGTCGACGCCGTAGAGGCAGTGGACGGCCACCAGGCGGCGGCACAGGGCGCGGGCCTTGCGCTGGGAAAGGCCGCTCTGCTCGCCGTCCAGAATCCGGCTGGGCAGGTATGCAACGAGTTCGTCGTTGGGATCGGGTAGATCCTCGACCCGCTGCCACAGCAATTGGGCACGCTCGGTCAGACGCCGCTTCTCGGCGTCGCTCTTGGTGGACTCACTTTTTCGCTGTGCCTCCAGTGCCCGCTCATCGCAAAGACGGCACGCCTCGTACAGGGCATCGCCCAGGAACCGGCACGCCTCGACCAGGAAGTGGCCGCTACCCATGGCGGGGTCGAGAACGCGCAAACCCAGGATGGCCTGTGGGTTGGGGTCCTCGGCCGGGCTTCGTGCCGCGACCTGGGGACCAAGGGTCTCCTCGACCAGGAAGCGCACGAACGGGTGTGGTGTGTAGTACGAGCCGCTCGCCTTCCGGCCAAGCCCAACCCGCAGGTAGAAGCGATCCTTCGGGATCTCCTCGATGAATTCGACCTTGGTTTTGCCCTTGCCTTCGCCTTCGTCCTCATCATCGTCGGATGCGTCGTCATCGTAGTCAGCCGATGCGGCGGTGTTGCGATAGGGCCTACCCTGGGCCAGGGAGACAACGACCTCCAGCTTGGCCCTGCGCAGGCGGCACATGGGCTCGCTGGTGATCCCGGGCTCAAGCTCAAGCAGGGACTCGTAGACGCGGCCAAGATCTTCCACGTCGAGGGCGCCGTAGTGGACGCGCTCGCGCCCAGCCTCGGTACGGCCGCGCTTTTCGGCGGGCGTCCACAGGAGCGCGTCGAGCAGCTCGGCGCACGCCTGCTCGCTCCAGTGCAGGCCATCGACGACGGGGGTGGCTTGCGCACCGAAAAGCATACCGCCAAGCGGGCTGACGTGAAGCTCGTTGGAATGAAGGCCCTCCGAGAACAGCCGGAAGAGCGCATGCAGGCTGTGGGCCAGGAAGCCGCCGGTTTCCGCACCCTTGTCCCGGATGCGCACCACCACATCGGCCAGGGCTGTGGCTGGCGAGTAGGCGTTTCGCCAGTGGCTGGTGGCGGCGAAGCTGAATGCGCGGGCGGGATCAGAGGCGGATTCCAGCTTCAGGATGAACAGCAGGCGATAAACAAAGACCAGGCCCTCGTGCCACAGCGTTGCGGCCATTGCCTGGCGATCTGGCCACCGTGCAACGGCGTCCCGGTTGGCCGGATCGTCGATGAGGCCCTGGATGAAACGCTCGACCGCGCGGCGGGCCTGCTCGCGCAGCTTGCGCGTGACGGTCGACTGGGAGAGGCGTGCCTCGTCCAGCAGTTCCGGCAACACGGGCAGCGAGGCTGGCTGGCAGAGCGAGCGCAGCAGGCGGAAGGAATCGGGGACGTCGCGAAACCCGCGCCAGCCGCACGAGCGATCCAGGCGGATGGCGATGTGGCTGTCGCGGCCCGAGGGGTCGGATAGCAGAACGCGCAGCTCAAGCCCGTCGGTGAGCAGGCCAACGCGCTCGCCCTTGGCCAGAAGCACGCGCTGGGCGACCAGGCCAGGGCTGAAACGATAGGCGCGGCCCCGCTTGTTGGGGGCGTCGAGATCGGTGGCGACGGGAAAGACCCAGGCACGCAGGACGGCCCCGTCGGCGGTGAGGAGATAGCCTCCATCTTCGCTTCCCTCGCGGGTGGGCACGTCCTCGGCTGGTGCGCAGGCGGCCCAGCCCAGGCGCTCGACCAAGGGTTCCAGAACGTGGTGAAGGACACGCTGCTCACCGCCCTGCTCGCCCAGTGCGCGAAGCTTGCGCCAGAGGGGCGTCCAGCTTTCCTGCAGGCGCTTGCCCGACTCGCCAGCGGGCTTGTCGAGCAGCTTCTTCTTCGCCAGCAGATTCTCAAGGCGGTACTTCACGAAGGGTTCGGGCATGGCCGGACCGGCAAACGTGCAGTCGCGCAGGTCGAGGGTCATGACGGCACCACCATGAGCATGCCGAGGAGAATGGGTTCGAGGGGCTTGCAGGCAGCGCGGCGGTCTAGCTGCGACAGACGGGCCTGCATCAGCTTGAGCACGCCTGCGGCCTCCTGGCGCCGGGCGGGATGCACGCCTCGGTCGGCGGAGAAGAGCGCGAGGCGTTCGAGCGGCTTGGTGACGATCCGCCAGCTCGGGCCATCGGTCTTGGCACCGAGTTCGAGTTGTTGCTCGCTTTCGCCGCACAGTTCATCGCTCCGGGCAGCCGCCCATCGCTCCACTTCACGGCGCTCGCTGCCCATCTCGGCTTTGTGGTGCTCCAAGAAGTCGTCCGTCATGGGGGCAAAGGCAGCCTTGACGGCCTGCCGGGCAGCCTGCTCGCGACCCGGTGCCCACGCGGCGAAGTGGCGCTCCCACTGGTTGGCGGTGGGTACTTGTCGGTCGCTCGCGGCCAGGGCCAGCCACTTCTGCGGCTCGGTGAAGACATCCGGCTTGCCCGAGGGCCGCACGAGGACAGCGAGCAGGCGCTCGAATTCGCGTCCTGCCTCGCCCTGCACGGTACACAGGAACGTGTACAGCAGGGCTGGGCCGTCGCCAGAGACGGCGGTCACGCGACGATCGAGGGTGGCCTTGCCATCGCCAAGGGGGATGTTTCGCACGCGATCGAGGGCGCGCCGGACCACCGGGTGGGCGCGGCCCAGAAATCCAACCGTGCGGCGCTCGCTGTCGAGCAGCAAGTCGGGATCGGCGGTCAACCGCAGCGTGTTCGTCGTGGCGTCCCAGCCGGGCAGACCATCGAGGCCGTGGCTCCAGCCCGGGGGCAGGGTCAGGGTCCAGATGGGGCCGTCCTTCTGGACAGCGCTGGCCGAGCGGGTTTCGGTCTCGACAGCGTCAGCCACGAAGGCGAGCAGGTCGGCGCCGCCCAGAGCCTCGCCTTGGTGCAGGGCTTTCTCTGCGTCGACCAGATTCGCGGGCTCGGCAGAGAGCCCCATGTCGCCCACCCATGAATGGCTGCGGGTGGAACGCTCGAACCCGCCGACCGCCTGCTCGATCTCGGCCAACAGTTCCTGATAGGCAGGCTGATTGACGTCCTCGTGGTCCTGGTCGAAGAGGCGTTCGGAGTCGGCCTCGGGCTTGAAGAGGGAAAGCTGCTCGTCGGCCAGCCCCGTCAGCAGATGCTCGGTGACGCGGTCATCGTCTTGCAGGACGAGACCCAGCGTGTTCGGCACGAAGGTCAGGCGAGCGCGCTGGCGCTCGTACTTGGCGATCAGGCGAAGCAAGACCCGCTCCTCGAACGTGCCTTCAAGGTAGAGGTAGCCGACCATGGGATCTTGCGTCTGGCCGTAACGGTCGATGCGGCCGTTGCGCTGTTCGAGGCGGTTGGGGTTCCAGGGCAACTCCAGGTGCAGCAGATGGTGGCAGTGCGCGTGCAGGTTGAGGCCCTCGGCCGTGGCGTCGGTGCTGACCAGGATGAGCAAATCCTCGCTCTGGAAGCGGCCGGTGACGGTCATGCGGACCTTGTCCGAGTCCTCACCCTGGATGGTGAGGATTTCGCCGCTGATTCGCTTGTCGGCGACGGCAGCTTGCAGGTGCTCGACCAGCGCGGCCTGGCTGTCGGTGTACTCGGTGTAGACCAGGACGTTGGCATGGGGCTCGCTGGCGCGAATCCGCTGGATCTCCTCCGCTATCCGAACCAGCTTGGGATCTTCGGCCTGGGCGGCGTCACAGATTTCGAGCAGCGCCTCCAGACTGCGCGCAATGGCGTCGTGTCCCTTGCGGTGGGCCTTCTCGCGCCTGTGTTCGCGACGCAGGTCTTGCACCAGCTTTTCGAGATCGGCCTCAAGGGTTTCGGCGCCCTCGGCGCGAAGGTGGGCGGCCATGTCCTCGGCTTCGAGGGCCGCCTGGTCGGCCTCTTCCTCGGTGGACAGGGCGCCATAGCGCTCGATGCGCCGACGATAGTCCGAGAGAGAACGAAGCCGCTGCTTGCGCGTCTCCTCGTCCTCGCGGGCGCCTGATATCAGCTCGTCGTAGCGACTGGCGATCACTTCGAGGGTGCTGCGACAGGCGCGCACCGTGGAAACCGACCGTTTGAGAAGCGACACGAACGCGAGCACATCGCCATACCGGCGCTTGCGCAGGGCCGCGCGTAGGCGTGGCGTGACCAGAGCCAACAGACCGCGCTGGAGGGCAGAGAAGCTCGGCTGTTGGGCTTCTGAGAAATGAACAGGGCACGGGGTGACCACGCGCTTCTTGAACATCTCGGCGCCGGTCTTGGGATCGCGGACGTGATGCTTCAGGCGGCGCACGACATGGCGGCGGTAGTTGTCGCCCCGGAGTTCACCGCGACCATCGACCAGGCTGGGATCGAGCAGTTCGAGCAGGGAGGCGAAGTGGGCGTCGTAGCCGTCGTGGGGAGTGGCCGTGAGCAGAAGCAGTCCGTCCGCCTGACGGGCAAGCACCTCGGCCAGGCGGCGGCGGCGCGAGTCCTCGCCGTCACCGGCGGTACCCAGTTTCACGGCGTGGTGGGCCTCGTCGATGATGACCAGATCCCATGCCGTGCGCTCCAGGTCCTGAAGGACCTTTTCTTGCTTGGCGAAGTCGATCGACAGCAGGCCGAGCGCGATGTGGTCGAACGGGTTCGCGCCCTGAACCAGCTCGCGTCGCTTCTCTTGCAGGGCGCCCCAGTCGCGGATGGCCTCGAAACGAAGGCCAAAGCGGAGGCGCATCTCATCGTTCCACTGCTGAAGCAGAGGCCCGGCTGGCGACACGATCAGCACGCGGTGTGCCCGCCGCCGGGCGATCAGCTCAGCCGCGATCAAGCCCGCTTCCACCGTCTTGCCCAGGCCGACGCCGTCGGCGAGCAGGAGGCGCGACCGGCTCATGGACAGGGCGCGCATCACCGGCACGAGTTGGTAGGGCGCGATGGTGAGACGGCCGGGCTGGACTGCCAACAGCGCCGAAGGTCCAAGCGCCTGCTCCAGGAGGAACGCCTGGTGGAACAGCAGCCATTCCTTCAACCGCCCGGCACGTTTCGGGTTGAGATCCGTGACCACGGGCTCGATGGCCTCGAACGGCGACAACAAGTCGATCTCGAACCCGCGCAGATCCCCCTGGCTACACCGCAGCCGATACCGGAGCTGCTCGCCCGCCGGCTCGGAGTGGACAACCTCCCAGGACAGCCCGCGAGCACGGACGGTGGAGCCGGGGAGAAAACCGGCGGATGAGGTGGGGGAGGTCATGGGCGGCGGGGAGCATTTCACCACGGAATGGCCGTGCCTGGGGGACTGAGTGAAGGCGTGGCGGCGAGGCGGACATGCTGCCCGCCGGCCTCGACGCGGCTACGTTGCGCTGCCCGGCGCGTCCAGACCGAATTCGGCAAGATCGGCTGAGGACAACTCGCGCCCGGATTCGAGAGCTGACGCCGCGTAGTCCAGTTCCTTGCACCAGCGGGCCACAAATCCCGCTTCCTGGCTCTTCGGGCGCCCCTGGAGCCGTATCTCGAGGACCACCTTGAGCACCGGCTTGAGATGGTCCATGGCCTGGCACGCATTTTCATTCGGGACGTCCTCAATGCATAATCGCCAGGACTGCGAACCCAGCTGCAGGTATTGCCACCGATGAGCCAAATCAACGTCTTCATTAGCTACAGCCATGATTCCATCGAACATCGGGAACGGGTACTCGCCCTCTCCCAACGGTTGCGCGATGACGGTATCAGAACCGTCCTTGATCAATATGTGAACGGCTCGCCGGCCCAGGGCTGGCCGCGCTGGATGCTCGATGAACTCGATGCCGCCGATCGCGTTCTGGTCGTCTGCACCGAACCCTACTACCGACGATTTCGTGGCCACGAGATGCTCGGGAGGGGCAAGGGCTCGGATTGGGAGGGCGCCATCATCACACAGGAGATCTACGACAATCGTAGCCGAACCTCCAAATTTGTTCCGGCCTTGCCTGTCACCACAGACGAAACCTGGATCCCGGAACCCCTGCGCTCCAGCACTCACTACACCTTCTCTTCCAACGATGGTTACCGCGACCTCCTTGATTCTCTACGCGGACAATCCGGCGTGGAGCCACGGCCAGTCGGCACGCCGATTACCAAGCCTCGTCGCACAGGGACTCCGCTGACTTTCCGTGAACCACCCACTGCCCGGGCTGGGGTGAACGCCGCCGCTGCAGAAATATCGGCTCCGCACCTCCTTGGCAGAGCGGATCGAACAGATCAGATATCCACAAGAAGCACTACCGAACCGCTGCCACCGAAGACACTGTTCCTCTTGATAGTCTCATCGCTACTCTTGGGGTTGGTTACGATGGTGTCACTGGTATTTGCGCCTCCGTCTACACGCAAGGCGATTTTGGGAATGGGAGCGATTCTGGAAATCGGCATTGTCTCACTCGTGCTAATGACCAAGTCTCGCCGCCCAAAACTGGCGTTTAGAATCGTCGTGGCAATGTGTTGCTTGGCGGGATTCCTCGTCGCTTACGCCTACGTCGGATTCAGACCACCTCCCGAAGATCACGGCGACAGTTCACGGAGTTCTGCGCCATCGATTATGGCTGGAGCTAGGCGCGCCGACGATGTCTTCGTGTCCTTCCCGCCCCGTCCGGTCGACCCTGACCAGCAAAGACGACTTGACTCAATGAAGCCGACAGGAACCACTGGCGCCTGCGACGCCAGCACGGGGACGTGTGCCTCTACGAACGGCTCATCGAGAATAGACCCTGGCACGCCGTCGTCATGTCCCGGCGGTGGCAACTGTTCAAGCCACGGCTCATGCGACGCTAGCACCGGAACCTGCACATGTAGCGTAGGATATTCAGTCCCCGCATGCGACAGCTGCGCGTCAGGGTTCGCTGGCTATCCGACGTGTGAGAGGTGTGACCGAGTTATGGGCGATTCGCCATCATGCTGGACGACGATCTATCGATTCCAGGACACTGCCAAATCTCCAGCTCCCCGATGCTGGAACACCAGAACGACCGCCCCAACTGGTTGCAGCGGATACACATATGAAGCGGAGGCCTTCGTTGTTCCAAGCACGGCGGTTCCCGGAACATTCCATGCCCGGCAATGCTCCAAGCTCACAGATCACATTATCGTCGAGTATCAGTCATCTGACTACACATCCTTGGTAGGTGCGGGTTACGACTGTTCAGTTGACCTGGGACATCCATACCGATTGGGAATGGCACCTTCGGGGAATACGCTGTTTGCCCGCCAATGTAGTCTTTGGCGCTTCAGGTACAGCACAAGCGGAGGCGGAGCGCACATCTTCACAAAACACGATTCGACAACTGGTCTGACGTGCGAAGGACCAGCACGGGCGACCGTCCTGACCAACTTCACTTGTTTCCAAGGCACTCCAAGCGGCTGTTAGCAGTTTGCCCCGCCGTCTACGAGGATCCGCTCCACCGTGACGACAAGTTCGGCTCAGCGTTCGACCGTGTGGCGGAGGGCGCCTACTCCGGCAGTCGACAGAGGTACGTGCTGCCGAGCGTGTCAGCGCCCCCTGCCTGCGGCAACAAGTACGAAGTGGCGCGACACACGCGTCCGCCTGCGCACGCCGAGCCTGCGGCGCAGTCGCAGTTTTGGGGGTAGTAGCGAATCTCAAGGTCTTGAACATTCTGGTCTGCAGAATAGCCAGTCTGGCAATCCTCGGCGGTCAGCCAAAGCGGAACATTGTCATAGTCGAACTTGCAGGTTGGATCTGCATTTGTCCATTGGCCATTCGAACAGACCCAGTTGTACTTGCGACAGGCCATCGGCAGGTCGACGGCATCGGTGGCTTGGAAGTTGCCGCAGGCCGCACTCTGGGGACGGAAGTACTTCGTGTAGCAGCCAGGAGCGACGCCTGCGGCGCGTTCGGCAGCGCTGAACAGAAAGAGCTTCTTGCGTCGGGGGTAGGTGCCATACCACACGCTCAACCCCTGATGCATGGTCGTCGTGACGCAGAACTTGACCTCCAGGGTTCCTGCGTTCCCGTTGTCGGCATCGAATTGGTCGAGGCTTCCATTCTTGAACACGCACTGGGTCCAAGGACCGCTTGTGTCGCAGGTATTGAGACAGAAATACATGCTCCAGCCCGTGCCGCCACAAACCGACCCAGGCGACGTCAACGAACACTGTGTGTTTGCACAACGACCGGCCGCGGGTCCTTCGTCAGGCGTGGCAGATTGGGACTCGACGAGGACCGGCGCACATGCCGTGGGAGCCTGGCAATTGTCGTCGATCAGGTTGTTGCAGTCGTTATCCTTTCCGTCGCAGACCTCAGGCGAGGGGCCAATTGCACCCTGGCAAGCCCCGCAGGTCTTGGTCACTGGGTCGCAGCGCATGGTTCCTGGACGGCATTCCCCAACGCTCGAGCCACAGGGGACGTCGAAGGGAGTCTTGAACTCGCATCCGTCGTCTACGGTGCCATCGCAATCGTTGTCGATGCCATCGCCGCAGACTTCCGCCGTTCCTTGAACGATCTCGGCATCGCAAACCGTGGACTGACCGTCGCTGGCGCACACACGATGTCCCGAGCGTTGACAGGGACCGACGCCGACGGTGCAGGAATCGCCCTTCCCAAAACCCTCATCGACGACTCCGTTGCAATTGTTGTCGATACCATCGCATATCTCGGGCGACCCGGGCGCACCGAGGCAGGGAATGCCACTGTCCAGGTGTATTCCCAAGCCTTGGCCGGCATCGGCGCAGACGGCCTGGGCGGGACAGCAGGAATCGCAGGCTGGCGCATCTGGACATTGACTGCAGCGCCCAGCATCGGCGCAAGCGACCTGGGCGGGACAGCAGGAATCGCAGGCTGGCGTAGCTGGACATTGGCTGCAGCATGAATTGCATGCTGGGCAACCAGTGCAGGTTTGAGGCTCGGGCAGGGGCTGACATACTGGGCCATCGGGACACCGAGGGCACGTCGGAGGCTCAGGATAGCTTGGGTTGCTATCAGGGCATCCGACGGGAACGCTCGACCCGGCGTCGCCAATTGGTTCGCAAGGCTGCCCTTGGAGCAGACACGCTCCGCAAGTCCACCCGTCGATGGTGCGCGTACAAGTCTGGATACAGCCTTTGGCAACCGGGCCGCAGGCGCCCTGAATCGTGCCTGCGCATACCGGCGCTGCGGGACTGTCCACCTCACGAGCAGAGCCGCTGTCGCCGAGCGGAGCGAAATCGACGGCGTTCGACGCATCAAGAACTCGCGACATTCCAACCTCGTACCCAACGTCGTGCGTAACGCGCGCGCCATCGAGAGGCGAGGCTCCATCCGCTGCAACTTTGTCTTGCTTGTACTCACAGCCCGCAAGCACGACAACGCTCATGAGCACCCATCGCGCGGCACTGGGAAACCTCATCGTTCACCTCACGGATAGGCCGGCACACCGGCTGCGCAAATTGCTGGACAACCCGTTCCATCACGCCGACAACCAGCGCTGTCGGGCCACCCGTCAGCGCGGCAAATATTGGGAGAGGCGCAGTCCGAGTCCGAGTGACACCGGCAGGCAGAGGGAAAATAGACGAGCGATTCGAGCCGAACTTTGGATGCTGTACTCTGGGAGGCAGTCGATCCCTGGCACCACTCGGTCATGAGGACGAACTCAGAATCGGAAAATTCGCTGCAGGTGACTTCACTGGTGATGCCTCCGTCGACCGACGAAATGGGCATGCCTGAAACACAGGCACTGCCACAGTGATTGGCGTCATAGCAGCTATCGCCAATGCCGAGGTATAGGGTTAGACACGTACTTGTCAGCTCGTCCGAGCTGCTCGACAGGAGCGAAAGGAATTTCGATGGTTTGTTGACTGGACCGTAGCGAAGGTTGACCTCCGCTCTGGGTAGGTTCTCCACGCAGACCTTGGCTACGTAGACGCCGCCACCAGTATTCTCGAAGACTTGAAGATCCTGATGCTGGGCAAAGGCACAGCCGGCCCACCAACTGCGCAGCGGATTGCAGGGCGGGGGAATGAAGGTCAGCTCGGCGGCGCCGTCGCTGCTGATCGAGCAGGTGGGAGGGCTGGCGAACGGAACCTCACCATCCGGAACAAGCGCTCGCACCTCGTGCTCTGTGGCCATGGTTTGGCGGAGACGGCACGGATCACCATCCTTGGCGAAGCTGCAAGCCGAGCCGAGCGTGGCCACCATCAGACAGGCGCACGCTGCTCGAGCCCTGCCGCTCATCTGCTCATCCAACGGCGACAGGTTGTCGACCAATAGCAGAGCGCCGCCACCGAACGGACCGCCAATGCTCCAATGAGAAGCCCTTCGGAGAGCTTGAGGTAGCTGTTTGCCTGTCCCAGGGCCGCCGCGTCTCCCTCGGAGTACTGCGTTCGTTTGCGCACCGACATGCCCAGGGCGGCCAAGCCACCGCCAAGGGTGAGGACATCGAGTGTCGAGAACACGCCTGCCGCCACGCTGCTGCTCTTGCTATCTTCGAGATAGGGCAATCCGGCGAAACCCAATGCGTGCCAGGAAGTGCCGGTGCTGGTGCCTTTGCAGAACGTGGCTCCTTCGCGGATGCCCTTGAGCACATCGGCCAGTTTGGGAAACAAGCGTCCATTGAGGACAAGGTCTTCTGCGAAGTTCTCCGCTGTTTCGCGGCCCACAACCTGCGCATTCGGCCCCGTGAGCGCCGCGATCTTGATCACACGTTCTCTTGTCTTGCGCTGATAATAGTTGCCAGTGGTTCGACGCACCCAACTCGCCTTTGCCTCATAGCCGGCGCCGTCCTTGCAAAACTCAACCACGAGAATGCCGACATAGGGTCCGCAGAAGAGCTGCCGCTCGAAGGGATCCTCCGGAACGTCCTCGGGGGCTTTGTTGGCGAAATCGACGCAACTGAGCCGCTTCGTCATCCAAGCCTCCGCGTGATCCAGCAATACGCCGACCTTGGTTTCGTCGAGGTCGGAGCGAATCGCCGGTGGCCTTGCTCCTTCGGGAGATGCCTGCTGAATCCAGGGCGTAAAGGTATCCGTGAATAGCTTCAGCTCCTGCTCCTGAACATTGTCGCGCAAGACATAGACAAGACGGAGTTCGTCACGACGCGAGTGCGGGTCCCACTGCCCGCTCTCGATGAGGCGGTCGCGCAACAGCTTCCATCGTTTGTCGGAAAGCCCGCGCAGATGCGCGAAGACCAGGGCCCAGTCTACTGCGCCCTTCTGGGCGCGAATGGCTTCTAGTTCGGCCGCATCAAATAGATCCTTGGCCGAATTCACAAAGGCCTTGCCGATAGCGGCGGTCCAGCCCGCGCTTCCGAGCTGCTCGGCCAGATCCAGCTTTTCCCGTGGACCGCTCAAGAGCGCTTGCGCTTGTTCCAGTGTCATTCCCTGGGAAATGATCTGATCCTGAATGAACTCATAGAGTTCCTGCAGGGTGCGTGGTTCTCCGACGACCATGGTGAGTTCGGCGCGTATATCTCTCCACCGGGCGTCAGCTTCTGGAAGCACGCGCAGCGCCTCGAACGCTAGCTCGGCCTGAAGTTGCCTGGTCAAGCTCAATTGTTTCTTGCAGCTCTGATTGTCCTTTGTACTGGGCCCAGGGCATTCCTTGCGATGCCGCTCTGCAATCAACTTGGCCTGCTCGTAGTCCCCGACGACCTCGTCGATTGGTTTGGAGGACTCTACACAGGGAGGACCTGGTACGATCTGAGCAGGTGCCAGTGGGCCCTTCTGGTGCACCACCTTGGCTTTCTTCTCCGGCAAGGGTCCGGGCAACGCAGGCTCTTCGACCTTTCGGGCCTTGCGTGCGCCTGCTGCTGGCTTCTTCGCCACGGTTGCGGTCCGGTCTTGGGTGTTCTCGATTGGCTGTAGGCACCCGAGCACGCTCTCTCGTCGCCGAGCGTTGCCCTGTGCAAGTAGAATTTGCTCCTTCATCGAGTTCACATTCGGGAGCGCGAGCGCCTCATTGAGCAACTTGGTTGCATTGGCGACGCTTTGGCAACCGCCTTGACGTAGCTGGAGAAGCGCCTCGTTCATCTTGGCGGCGACGGCGTCGTCTGCCGGGACCTCGGTGGCTGGGCCTGCCGCCAACACGAGTGACAGAACCGGAAGACCTAGGACCATCACCGAGAAGCTCCTGGCGAGGATGTGCGGACGAAGCACTGCCCGACGGGCTCACCACACGCGGTGGGGCGGAAGCCCGCGTCACGGATTTGCGCTTGCTGTGCATTCGAAACGGGTCGCAGGTAGCGGCGGCGCAAGCCGTCGTCCAGATCCTCGTAGCCGTTGAGAAAGTCAGTCAGATCCTGATCGGATAGACGCGGGGCGGAGCCGTCGACAAGCGGTCGATGCCACAGCGTCTCGCGGAGGCCCATATCCTGAACCGTGAGGGAGCCATCGGCGAGGACAACCTGAAACACGCGAGTTGCAAGGCTCCCGCGCGCAATGGTCTCGGCCTCTGCAAGCGAAGTGACTCGGCGAATGGACATGGACATAGCCGCGAGACCGTCGAGACCCTCGGGGATAAGCCAGACGGCCTGCGGGATGTCGATGGCAGGCGAGGCCAGTCCGGCGCGAAAGTCGCGTTCGCGTTTGCCCAAGTCGTCGGGGAGTCTGGTCACGCTGGGGAAAAGCGAGAACAGGGGCAACGGGTGCCAGCTCTGTGCCTGCAATTTCAATTGCACCGGATGCGTCGCAACTTGCGCCACGTTCAAGGCGGCGAAGAGTTCGCGCGAGTCCACAATGCCGTTGTTGTCCGCGTCTAGCTTTGCCCTGACGGCTACAAGCAGGTCGTTTCCAAGCACCGTTTCACCGTGTTTGTGGCTGTTGTTCGGCTCGTTGTCGACCGTCTCGGGCCCAGCCGACATAACGACCGTGTTGGCTCGGTTAATGGCGACAAAAGCGCTCTCGCAGGTGTTGAAAATGAAGGTCGCGTAGGGTTGGGACGTGGGCGTACTGTCAATGACTTCCGCTTCGGCGAGGTTGCCATTCTTCAAGCAAAGGACGCTGCGTTCGGCTTCCTTCCTCCCGTGCCCGGAGTAGATGAACCAAAGTGGACGGGCATCCTTGCGCAAGGCCGCGCGAATGGCTTCCGCATCGGGGTTCTCCAGGGTTGCGATGTCAGCATCCACCGCCAATTGGCGAAGCTGGTCAGCCAAGAGGCGCGTTTCGTGGGTTAAGATGGTTCTAAGCTGAAAGTCTTCTTCCTGGTTCGGGCAGGATGCCCAAGCCGTGATCAGCACGATCCGTCTCGGCCGTTGCGATTGGGCCGGGCATGTGTCGACTACGCGGCCCGTCGCGCATGTGGCAGCGGAGAGAATGAGCAAGAACGCGAAGGTTTTCATCTCTTCACCAGTACTTCCGTAGGAAGCCGATCATCGACAAGAACACACCCCAGGGAAGGAGCCCTTGAATGCCTTTCGGTATGTAGAGTCCCGACGCGCAGTGGGCACCGTCGATAGTAAGGTCGGTGACGACCCTCGCCCGCGCCCAGACGGTCAGAAGTGGATCCTGCAATGAGCCCGCAAGCCCGATGGACGTGCTCTCAAGGGCCCAGCCCGCGAGGTTCAAGGTGTGGCCGCGTTTGCAGGTGAATGGGCCTTCGAGACCGCTGATTTCGCCGTGCAGTTCTGCTCGAAGGTTGTCCACGCGGACGCTCTCCAGAATCGTGATCTTCGGCGGTCGTTCTTGGGTAGGTGGATCCGATGGATGCAAGAAAACGAGGTCGAGCCGGCTGCCGGCGACCAGATCCAGAGGACTATGGTTGGCTGCGCGCACGCGCAAGGCACATGGGGCCTCACCTTCGACGTACAATGATAGCGCTGGTCTCGCATCTCCAAGGGTCAGCGATGGTTGAAGGCGAATGCGACTGCAGGTCAGCCCCGAAACGGGCTCGAAGTACATCGGGCGCACATCGCCATGGCCGGGTCCCTTCCCCCACACCTGTGGTGTTGCGTCGGGTTGGCGACTATCGAACACGCGAACTTCCTCAATTCCTTGAAGAAAGGCTCGATTGAGGGCTGGCAGGTCGCCGTGGCCGCTTTTGAGCGTTGCTACGCCTCCAAGGGTGATCTCGGTGGAATCGAACATCACGTCGAGCTGACGAACCTGACAACTCACGTGAGAAATGGCGGCAGCAAGGATGGGAACCAAGACAATCGCCGTGCGTCTCGGCCAGGGCCGCGCAAGCCACGTCCCAAACCTTCGGGCTAGCGTTCGCAATGACATAGGGCGGCCCCCTCGATGCTGCTCTTTCGGTTGTCACAGGTTGCCGAGACTTGTGCCCAAACTTGCGAACCTTCCGCCGGGTACATCGTGAGCGGGAGTTCGATCGGCGTCTCGCCATGCGCCTCGAGCGACTTGTCGACAGGAGTACTGTAGTGGATATTGAATTCGTCCGAACGGGAACTCCGCAGTTCCATCTCGACGCGTATCGGACTGAGCGTCGTGCAGGCAGGCGTGACGATGATCCGCAGTAGAGGTGAGTCGTGGCCCGGCTTCACCTCGCAGGTGACGTCGGTGCCGTCTCCGAGAGTAGTCCTACCAATCGCAACCGTCATTCCGCGCGATGCCGGTTTCCGCGCAGCTGTGCAGGAAACGAGACCAACGATCCCGAACAGCAGGACAACAACGCATCGTAGTGCTGAACCCATGGCACTCCTTTCGGGGCCGCCTGGGCATCCGGCAGGTGAAACGTCGGTTGCCGGGCGCACAGGCCACAAGAGACACAAGGCGGAGACGGATCACTTCTACGTCAATTCGGGATCCTGATTCAAGTCATCCTTGGTCCTCCGGCCGGGAGGCACGAGTCGCTGCACGCCGCAGGAGCTCCCCTGTGCACCGCAAATACTCCGTGCGGACGTGGAAACGGATAGGGCTTTCTCCGTGCTCGCGTCGCAAGCGACCAGGATGGCCTGCGACCGGCCGTGCGCGACAGAAGCTCTGTGCGGACCAGCAAATGCCTGGGATCTTGTCCGTGCTCGCGCCGCAAGGGGCCACGACGAGAGCTAGCGGCCGGCGGAAATGAAACAGGCGCACAGCGTCCCGGCCCAGATCCGAACGTCCCTGTGGTCGCCATCTGCTGGTCGTGACGCGATGGACCCATCTTTGAGATCGTGCGTGGCAAACCTTTCCGCAATCGGCGGGCGAAGCATGGTCCGCGCAGAATTTTTGGGGCGCACACGGGACGGGCGCGCTGGCTTGGAGGAGGCCCATTGGTGGGTCGTGCTGGTACGCACGGGTGTGCCAGCTTGCAACGCCAAGACCGGGGCGCCCATGCGGAAGGCATCAGCTCAGTCCAGGCGACCGATGAGAGTCAATCAGCGTTAGGCTTGACACCCGACGCTTGAGACTGGAGCATGGAGGACACGGATGAGAATCTCATCTTGCTACGCAGGCGTCGTCGCGGCAGCACCAGCAACGCTCATGGTCGTTGCGGGGTTGATGGCCTGCTCGGGCGCTCGTGTATCGCTAGGAGGGAGCGCGGATGCAGATACCGCCGTTTACGGCCCCACGGGCCGGATATTGACCTTGCAGATCAAGGCCGGCAGCGATGGCTCCAACCTCTCCGTGACACTGACGCCCGAACCGTCGACAATCGTCGTCAACCCGACGTCGCTCATCACGGACGCCGACGGCAATGCAGCGGCATTCGCCCTCGTTGCCTACGGCACGGAGGGCGTCGTAGTTGTGTCCGCCCTAGGCGCGACCGCAGGCTCAATCCCCGTGAGCAGCGATCCAATCAGCTTGTGCCAGATCACTGCGCTCCCTGAGACGGGCGGTGGTGACTTTGGGCCCGCTGGGCAGGTCTACGCGGTCTCCGTGCAGGCGGTTCGATCCGGCGCGTGCGCCGATGGCGTTGCCGCGCCGGCGGGGATCAGCCTAATGTTCGCGGTTGTCCAACCATCCGGCACGCCCCCAACATCCTCCGCTACCGGGTCGGGAGTGGCTGTCTCCAACGCGATCTCGTCGGCGACCGTGTTCACCGACCGTACGGGTGTCGCGAACGCTAACCTCCTGATCCCCTGGGGCGCGAATGCGCTCGTGCAGGTTGCGGGTGGTGGCGCCGTGGCGTCGACGTCCGTCGCCGGGCTGACGAGCCCGGTTTCGATCAACTGTTTGTCTTGGTCGCTTCAACAGAGCGGGCTCTACGCCCTCACAGCTAAGGTGGTTGCGAGTTCGGGAACAACAGTTGAACCAATGCCTGCCACGACGATCAACTTCTCCGTGATCGCTCCGGCACCCGGCGCGGGGACAGTTGCGCCTTCACAAGGCCTGACGGACGACACGGGGGTCGCGACGGTGTTCGTCGCCATCCCGAACCCGAACTCCCTGCCCGTGATTGTCGAGGCAATGACGGGCAGCGCGGCCTTGACGACGTCGATCGGGCCGGGAACCACCGGAGAATCCGGGTCCTGCACCCCCTGAAAGTAGAGACCCATGCCACACACCAGTAATCGTTCCGCCACTCCGAAGAGTCGCACTTCGACAAGCCCCTATACGCTGAGGATCTCCTGGGACCCTGGTGCGGGCAACCCGCTGGCCATCTATTCGGTCGTCGTCGACGGCACGGTCTTGGCGCAAGATGATCGCGGTGAGCAATCACCGATGTCCTTTCCCTTGTCTGGCCCCGCCGCTGGGAATACGTTCCATGTAAAGTGGGCGATCGCTCCAGAGCTGGATGGCACAAAGACAAACGCCGTGATCGACATTAGGAACAATGTCACCAATAAGGAGGTGCCAGTGGCCCGCAAATCGGAAATGGTTCGTGTCGATCCTCCCTGGGCGGACGAAACAACCGTCAATGCGCCGTGAAATTCCTCTCGCCCTCCTCGGGGCAATCTTTCTCCCATCGCCTGCGCTTGCGGACGACAGTGATTCAAGGTTGCAGCCAAACGTCTCGGCCTCGTCGTCACAGACAACTCAGCCCGTATCCGGGGTTGCAGCGCTGATCGCTCCCACGAGCGCCGACCTGGTGAGCGCCGCCATACAGCCCAAGCTGACGGGGACACAGCTTCGCGTCAGTGCCGTTCCGGGTCGCTTGCTTCGGAACCAATACAATATCGTACTGAGTGAAGCGAAGTTCACGGTCACTACCGATAGCTCAACCAGCCTGACGAACTTGGCCCTGTCTCTCGGTTACAATCCGTTTGCGCTCAACAGCCCTCACGGGCGCGATGTCCGTGAGAAAACGTTGAAGCGTGATGCCTGTGGCAAAGCGCTAAACGACGCGGCCGTCATCGTACCGAAAGCCCTGGAAGACGCGGTGCCGGCGGCACAGCGGGACCTGGATGTTGCAGCCAAGAACATCGAGGTCGCTAGCAAGACACTGGATGCGGCGAAGGAAGCCTTCGACTCGGCTCGGCTCACCCACGAAGTGGCCAGGGCATTGGCAGCGGGCGAGAGGGCTGGTTCTCCGGGTCTAGCCCTCGCAGTCAAGAATCGTGAAGCGGCCGAAGGAACTCGCGCCCTCGCCCAAGGCGCTCTTGATGCAGCCAAGCGCGATCTCGACGCCGCCAAGCACGCTCGCGACGCCGCCACGGTAGTCCTGGTCAAAAGCCAGAAGGCGCTCGCCGATGCCCAGGAAGCCAAGAAGCGTTCGGACGCCAAGGCGAACGACAAACTCAGAGAATGCCACTCCCTGCGCCTCGCGCACGAGTGGACCTACCTGTATTCCGGCTGGGTTCCTCAGGTAATCGGCACGGTCGGCTTCGACGTGTACCCGTCCGGCTCCGGACCGGATCCTCTCGACAAAACCGGAGCGAGCGTGGCGAAGCTTGAACCGTGGGGTGGCATGAAAGCCGATGTCAGCACACTGTTTAGGCCATCGGAACGATTCGACGCCACTTTCTGGGGTAGCTATCGATACGGGCGGACAAGCGGCGCTCCCCACACGAACCTGACTAGCTATTTTGGTGGAGGCATCACGCTTTCGTGGTTGGCCTTGCCTTTCCTGACGCGAGAACAGCTCAACAAGAGCACGGACTACGTGAAGTCCGGATTCTTCCCCGGGATGACGATCGGCGTTTCCGGACAGACGCTAACGTGCGCTGGCCGACTGGACTGTGACAAGCTGCGCACCTGGCAAGGGTCCATCACCCCATTCATTGACTTCCGTGCGTCGCCGCTGGTTCAGTTTCGCTTGAGCGCACCAGTGACCAGGTTCACTGCGGTCGGCTCTGCCGGCACGGACGTCGTTCCGACCTTTACAGTCGCCGCCGCTGTCGCGGCACTGTGATGCGATCCGCCGGTGTGTCTCCGCCGGCCGCCGTGATACGAATGGACCGAGCCGGCGTGCCCGTGTCCTGCACCGGCAGTTTTCCTCGGAAGCACAGCAGTGGGGTGGACTCCTGGATCCCGGCATTTTCGGCCGAGACCCGCATTTGCGCATCAATTCGCCAGCTTTAGGTCGGCTGGACCGTACAGCATATAGACGAGCCCAAGCGGGTTTCTGCGACTTAGCAAGGACTGTCGCACCGTGAGGAGGGCCTCGCCCGCCGTGCGGCCGCCTAGAAACTCACGCAGGAACACGCGGCCGACTTCCTCCGCGAGCTTGCTGCAGACCCGAGTCTGGGTGGCCAGTAGACATGATGCCCCGCGATCGCTGACCAGCGCCGTGAACAGCCTAGACGTGACGTTGGCTGCGCCACCAACCGACTCACATCCGTTTAGCACCACGAGCGGCCGGCTGGTCCACCACCCCCCACTGAGGTGGCCAGCCAAGATGGCCTCGGAGTCGCTACATGGCTCGTTGCCAAAGTTGAGGTAGTCCTGCTTGTATGCTCGGTTCTTGCTGTCGAGTACTGTGTCCCCGGCATGGCAGAAGAGGTACACCACTCCGAGATCAGACCGCCGCAGCAAATCTATGATCTCGTCTCGCGCTGTCTTGACTTCGAGAAGCACTGAGTGTGCTTTGGCGAGGCTCTCAATTTCGCCTCTATGCGCATCCCTATAGTCGAGGTTCGCATTGATGGCTGCAGCTAACCGGAGGCGACCACCGCTGCTGGATATAGTCGCGGGAAGCGAGTCTTGATCACTGTTTCCGGTTGCGCCTCCACTCCGACTCGCCGCTTGTCGGATAGGAGCCTCTAGTATGTGGCGAAAGCCCCAGAACTTGCGTAGGCACACGAGTGTCTCGTCGCAAGTGCCGTTGCGAAGATGACTATCGGGCCGAGCTAGACACTCTGGATCGGAACGGCAATCCCAGTCCAAACCCTTCTCGATGGGGACCAGGCACGCCCGGTGTGTAACATTGCGCCGATTGCCGGCATCATCGCTGCTCGTCGTTCTGGCCGCATCGTACGGTCCCTCGTACATGGCGGCCCATGGGATCGGGACCTTGAAGAGGACGTCAGCGATGTGAATCGTCCTCGGACTGGTGTCTAGAGTTCGACAAAGGGCGCCCCTCACCTCGGCGGGAATGAGGCCGTCGTAGAGCTGGGAGCCGAAGTTGGCAAGATCCTTTAGGTCTTCCTCCAGTTGGTCAGATGTTCCAAGATTTGGATCGGTTGGGCTTCCGTACCGCGAGACACCCGTGCTCGGGTCGATGCCAATAGCATCGAGAACTCCACGCAAGTTTCTAACGCTACCAGATGTGTTGTCGTCAACCCGGACGGCGAAACTATCACCCGATTTTACTATGCTCACCGAAGCACCAGCGAAATCGTTGATCACGATGCCGACCGCTCGCTCCGGACGCGCTTGGAGCGATTCCGCGGCGCCAAGGTCACCATAGTCAGCTTTGGTGAGATAGCCGACGCCCAGCACCCCATTTTCGGGAACATCCAACGCGGCCGCAAGCGCCCGTGCGACGACCTCTGGTTCCCCTCGGGCACGCTCCGCGATGTCATCGGTCCACGCCACCAAGCGGAGCGTCTGCAGCAGGGTGTTGCCGTAGAAGATGCAAACCCGGAGCCGTGTCGGACCAACTCGCCGTGGCGAGACGGCAAAATGGATGCGATCACTCGCCCCGTCGTGCGGCAGGATGAGTTGCTGAAGGGGCGAGCCAAGAACGTCGAAGTCGATTCCCGCTATCGCAACATTCAGGGTCACGTTGGGCTTGCCATCTTCCCACTTGAAGCCATCCTCGATCAACGCCGTCCCGCCGACCATCATCACCAACTGGTCACGATTCGGGCTGATCTCGACCGAAAGCTGGTACGTTTCGTCAAGATTCAGCCTCTGCGACATATCGAGTTGGCGCAAAGAACCATTGCTGCCAGCCTCCCATAGGGCACAATTCGTGAAACGCTGGCCTGTTGACGGTCGGTGCGCTTGCCGTGCGTGCCTGGGCCGCGCGGCTCCCAGAAAGGCAATGGACCGCCGTAGTTCTATTAGTTCCTTTGCGGTAGGAATCAGCCCCTGCGACTCACCCGAATAGGCGATTCCAGCCAGTCGGCGCCCGGCCTTTTGAGCACTGTCGGCGACGGCTGGGGCGAACGAGCGCGCGATATCTTGCAGAATCTCTGGTTCCGATAGGCGGGACACAACACCCGAGATGCGAACTGCATCTTCTCGCCCCATGCCGGCGTGCAATGTTCCACCCTTGCCAGCCTCGTGCCCCACGATCTCCCGGATCGACATGTTGTGAATGAATCCATCATAGAAGTGCCAACTTGGCGCATGGTCAGTCACGAAGATCGCGGGACCGCCCCGGTTGGCGAGCGCTATTGCAAGTACTCGCAACAAGCGTTGTTCGTCGGGTGTGCGCGCAATCATGACGACGAGTCGAGTCTGCCAAACATCCGACAGCCTATCTAGCCAACCCAGCGAACCAACCTTTTCCGGGATCTGAGTGGAGAGAAGTTCGTCGTCATTGCGGGGCCAGTCGATTCCATCGAGGCACAGGATGTCCGCCGTAGGCCACTCACGAAAGATGCGTTCGATGTTGTCCCGATCAACGTGTCTACAAAGCAATGCATCATGCTGTGCCAGGTACTCATATTGTTCAGAAAACCTGCGGAACTCCGGATCCCAACATCCGATGTGGGCGATCCGAAGAGGCAGCGTGAATGGTCGCCCGGATTCGCGTGGAGCCACGGGCGACCGTCTAATGCTCATCTCCCCGGGTCGGAGCAAACGAGAGATTGCGTAGTCCCAGTCCCACACCGAACCCGAACGCCGCCAGTCGTCGATCTGCAGGGCTAATGCTACTGGCCCATTCGGAGACTGCAAGTCACGTCTCCGGCGCCAGTGCTCCAGCATTGGTTCCAGTCCACTCTGCTCCAATCGCGCCACCAGATACCAACCATTGTCGTCAAGCGCGTCGCCAGGAAGCGCGAAGTGCGTCCGTTCTTCCTCGATGCGATAGGTGCCGCGATAGCCAGCGTCCCCGTTCGGTCGCATTCGGATTTCGAGATCCCATCGCGTTTCCGTTTCGGGCATAGTCTCCTCCTACTTCGCCATCTGGTTTCGCAGCCCAGTCAAGCCGAGGAAAGTGACGCCGGCAGCCTGGTGCAAGCCCAATCCCCAAAGAAGCGCCTTTATCTGATCGAGTGCACTTCCCCACATCGGGCCATCGACCTGCAACGCCTGCCAGCCTATCAATACTCCAAAAACCGCTGCAGCGATGCCGAGCACGGCCTCGGCGAAAAACGTCGCACGCCGCGTGTACCAACTTCCGAGCCGATCGCGAACCCTTGAGAGAGCGTCCACAAGCGGCGAAACTAGCGCTGTTGGCGCCGCCCGATCGAAGGCGGTCTTCAACATCGGGGCCACGGCCTGCACGACCAGCGCGGCGGCGGCGCCTATGCCCATCGGCCCCCCAACAGCCTCGAACCCGTCGGCGAACTCGTTCAAACGAGCGGCGGCTTCGCTATACCGCTGGAAAGCCACGGGAAGGTTCCCTTCGGCCAGTGCGCTGCTGGCTTCTTTCAGAGCGTTGTCAACTTGAGCCAACTTGTCGTTCAGGTTCACAACTTGTGCCTGCTGGAGCGTCTTAGCTGCGTCCAGCTTGAGCCGATCGACGCCATGTTGATGGCGAAGACCTTCGCAGAGAACCGTGAGGTAGGTGTTGTAGGCCGCCGAATACCGTTGCTCGGCAGAATCCGCATCGTTCATCCCGTCGATTTCTTTCGGGAGCCCCGAGAGCGTGACCGTGGTCTTCCTCCACGTCGGCTCGTCTACTCCGGCCGGCGCCGACGTAGGGAGCGCGGTCAACAGCTGGTTGGCTTGCCACCGCAGGTAGCCCAATCGAGCCTTGTCAAACTCGAGTCGCGCTAGGTCGAATCGTCCGTTCTTGAATGCTTCCTCTGCCCTGCCAAGCTCCGGCAAGACGACGCCCTGCTTGGCTGTGGCGTCGCGCAGCTTGCGCAACGGGTTGCCCAGTTCTGGTCCCAACTGCTGGTCAACCTGCGTGGTCAACTGATCGATTTCCGCCTTCATCGATGCGGCAGTTGCAGATCCGTCGAGCAGGCTGTCCCGCAGTGTCATGCTCTTGGCCACGATCGCTGTTTCCGCGTTCGGGCCGAGCGCCCTGACCTTACGGACCATCCGCAGCCAACTCGGAAGAGCCGCGATCTTCTCCAGCAGATCCTTGGCGCTCTCGTCTGTCGACTTCCACGGTTGGTGCCATGCCTTGGCCAGTGACTGCCCGAGCTGCGTCGCGGCGTCCTTCAGTGCGCCAAGAACTTTGCGGTCGTCGTCACTATCGCACTCTCTTTGGGCTGCTGTGAGCCGGGTGAGCGCCTCGTCGAGCTGGCGCTGCTGGTCCTGGGCGGGGCGGACCACTGTGGCAATGAATCGATAGGCAAACGACCCTACTATACCCAGGAGAATCCAGAAGACCGCGAGCGCTCCGGATCGACGAATCAGCAGTTTCGCGGATTTTTGCACCGGCGCCCAGCCGTCAGTCCGGGCCACCACGTCCAACTCGTATTCACCTGCTCCCTCGAATCCGCGGATCGAGAACGTTGTCTGTACTTCGCCCAGCGCCGGCAGCCTCGCGGACTGGACGGGGAGAGGGGCGGCGGCAAGCTGGACGCTCATTCCGCTGAGCTTCTTGCGCAGACGAAATGCGCTCAAGTCGACCGTCAGTGGGAATCCGCTGGTCTCACGAAGTCGGGCGGCGACATCAAGTCCATCGACGGAACCCGCGAAAGCCTCACTCAGCGTGAGCTCCGCAGGCAGGGCAACTAGGTTGCGGGTGATCTGCAACGTCGTGGTGTGGCCCTGATTCTTCCCAAATGCCAGCGTCAGCGCACCTTGATAGCTGCCAGGAAGCGCCAGCGGCGCATTCAGTCGGATCGCCGCGCGTCCGGCGGGCAGCAACTTGCCCGGTGATGAGCATTGCTTTTGCCCGATGGTGCACTTGACGTCTTTGACGCCTTCGCCGTCCGGACCATACAGAGTCGCCGTGACATTTTGAATGGCTACCTCTGCTTCGCCACCCTCGACCTGGATGATCGCCGTCCAGGACGGCGAGGCAGCTGTCCACGAGAGCACACCACCTGTTTCACCGATCACTTTGACGACGGTGGGCGTTGCCTCCTTCTCTCCCTTCACGTGAGGCGCGATGGTGGGTATTGTCTTCTGCTCTTCCTCCGCGTGAGCCGCCGGATAGGCGATGCTCCAAGGAACTGGCAACAGCAACCCGAATGCCCAACGCGAAACACGAGTGAGTGACATGGCGTAGCACGCTCCCTCCGACCTATGTTTGTGTCAAGGTGTTCTCTTCCCCCTCCGACCCAACTGGCCAGCCTCACACCACGGTCACTCGGTACTTGTAGCACGCACGCTCACGATCGCCGTAGGTGGGATTCACGATGACGACCAGCAATTCCTCGGTCCGGGGGGCGATAGGAATAATGGCACTTCCCCGGTAAATTGGATGCGCGTCCACGCGTGCCGGGGAGATCCCCGTCGGAGCCTCGGCCAGGGCTATCTCGGTTGGGTCCGCCACTCGCACACCCGCGCCGTCGACTTGCACGACCACCCCTTTGACCGGAGGCGACCCACCGGCACCTTCGATGTCGCCATCGCATTCGATGTGCATAGCGACGGAAGCGAGCCCCTTGTCCACGACGACAAGGTTGTAGTCCGCCGATAGGCCCAAAAGCCATTCCCGGCTCGAGAACTCAAGAGAGCCAGCCCCCATCTCGTGAACGCCCGACACAAAGGCGCGGCCAGGCTTGCTGGCGTAGAGAGCGCCATGCGTTCGGAACCCGAAGTTCGGGTCGTCGGGAGAATAGAGGGCCAGCGAGAACTGGCTGCCGAAGAAGTCAGGCCCATGGGTGGATCCAAATGGAATCCCGTGTCTTGCCAGCGCCGCGTCGATGGCCTCGGCAGGATCGCGGGGATGCGGTGTTCTTGTCCAGGTCTCGAGGATTCCCTCAAGGCCAACCCTCTCCAATAGGAACTCGCACAGGAGAACGTCACCATATCCCCGGAGTGCGTTGCGGGTCGATACGCCAGGGGTGTCAAGTCGCGCGTAGAGAAACGCGAGGAACTCGGTGTTCGAGGGATCGATCTGCCCTTCCATACAGGTGGCCGTCGCTTCCCCCCACCACGCCCAGGGCCGACGGCCATCCAGCGATGCTGGACAGCACACTGCCTGGTGCGCGTGGAACAATTCATGGGCACAGGTGGCTTTGATCTTTGAAGCCACCAGTGGACCTGCCGCTTCCTCGTAGCGGTTTCTGAGCCAAATCTCGGGGCCGGAAGGAAGCCCCCATGTCAGCCCATCAGCTCCCGAATTCAAGTTGAGAAGATAGACATGCAGAGGGCGTGGCAGCCGATCCGTGAGCCCAGGAAGATGGCGTCGATAGAACGCGAATGCCGTATCCAGGCCCGCCGCAACCACGTCGACGTAGGCCGCGGAATGAACGCCGTCAAGTGGAACCAAGTCAAGTGGTCTGCCGGCAGCGCAGGGGTCGGAACGAAATCCCTCCCGCGATCTGTGGGCATAGTGGATCACATACCTGTTATCCGGCCCCAGCCGCGATAGCCGAAAGCGATCCCAATTAGTCGGGCTCATTCTGCCCGCCCCCTTCCTTGGCTTGCCGGCCAACGATCACCTGCAGCCCGCTGGGCGTCTTCTTGATCTCGACATAGCGCTGGATCTCTCTTTGGCTGCGCTCGTCCAACGCCGCAAAGCCCTCGCGAATTTCGCCCAGCAGGGCATTGACCTCGGCGGTTCCACATGCAACTTGGCCGCCACGAACCATCCGATCTGCCCGCGACCCTGCCCCGAGCCCAGCCGCTGGTCCGCCAAGCGCCGCCCTCGTCCTCGCCGCTAGCTTGTCACCGTAGCCCTGGCGGATGGTTTCGATCAGCGTCCTGGGACCATCTTTCAACTTATCTACGATTCTGTCGTAGCCAATAGAGCGAGCAGCGCTTTGCTGCACCTTCGGGACCGATGCATACCCCGAGTAGCGTAGAAAAACCCCATCCGGGAACGCCTGTCGCGCATACTCGCACAATTCCAGGTCAAGCTCGGCAGGTGCTTCTAGATCCGCCGGAATCGACAAGTCCAAGACGGCGACGTCGAAACCGCGCCCAGTCCTGCTGGCCCGATCGATCTTCTCCCGGGCTTCCTTCCCGTTGGTCGCTGTCTCTATTTCGGCCGAGGGAAATGCTCGCCTCAAGAACTCGCGGGTCTCCTCCAGTACACTTGGGATATCTTCAACGAACAGAATACGCATGGGATATCAACCCTTCTTCCCAATCAAGGGAGCTTCAGGGGCAGGACGACGTGGAACTCTGCTCCCTCGTTTTCGACTCCACCTTCCCATACCCGCCCACCATGCGCCTCGGCGATCCGTCGCACTCGGTAGAGTCCCAATCCCGTTCCTCCCGGCCGACGCGAGACGAGCGGCTCGAAGATCTTCTCTTTGAGCCTAGCAGGCACGCCGGGGCCCTTGTCACGGACCACGACTTCAACTTCTGCGCGGTGCCGCTGCGTGCTGGGTGACCGCAACGAAACATCCTGCAGTGTTGCCCCCACATTGTCGGCGTTCTGGAATAGCTCTCGAAAGAGCTCGCCCAGAAGACCAGGATCGCCGAACACCAACCATTCTTGGTCGCCGCAGTTTAGCCTGGGACGGGCACCCGATGTACGATCATCCACCAGGGCACGGATCCAGCCGCCAAGGTCTACGTTGTCCGGGTGAAGGACAATTTGGGTGGTGCACTTCATGACTTGAGCAACAATGGAAACGGCCTGTTTGTACAGAACTTCTAGGCGCTCCAAGTCCTGCAACTGAATTGCCTCGCCAGCCGTGAACGTCATCCTCATGTTCTCAAGTCTTGCCGCTATCGGATTCAAGGCATTTCCAAGGCTGTGGGCCGTGTCCGCGGCAACCCGGTCGTAGGCGTCGCGGTAAGTGCGGGACAGCCTTTCCCGTTCACCGGCGTTGTGAATTGCGACGGCGGCTTGGCTGGCGAACAGCTCCAGTAGATCGATATTCTCCTTCGTGATGGTCTTGCGTGTGAACCTGTTGTCGACGTATATGGCGCCAATTGCCTGGTCATCGATGACCAGCGGGGTAATGGCAAACTCGCCTCCGTCCAACGCACGCAGCTTATCTTCCGAAGCCAGGTTGGCCGCCTGCGCAACCAGCGTCTTCTTGGTTTCGCGGACCCCGCAGAGAGCCTGCGCCGGATCGCCTACGCGAACGACAAGATCCCTCGCCACGGACATTATCGGCGCGCCCAAATACTGCTGAGGATTCATCTCAAAAAGATCACCCAGGACTTGGAGGCTGGGTGGTGCCCGACCGGGAGCCCACATCGGATCTTCGTGGATTCGCTTGGCTTCGGCACGGTCGAGAGGGCCCAGCGCCAGCTTGCACACGAGCGCGTTGCCTTCCACCACGAACAGGAGTGCACGGTTGAACTCGAGGCCGCCTTTGTAGGTGAGCGCCGTCAATACGGTGAAGATGGTTCTGTCGAGATCGGGCCCCTTCTGCGCGGCCTGTGCCTCCTCAAGCAACCTGCCAAGCTGGTGTACTTTTGACTTAAGCCTGCCCAGCAGCCGTGACGTGAAAATGGCCGAGGCCGCGAGCTTGGCGAGATCCTCAAGGAAAGGAAGCCGGCGCGCGAATGCGTGGCGGCGCTGGCAGCTCACCGCGAGTGTGCCGAGGACCTCTTTGTTATAGATAATGGGAAGACAAGCGACACTCCCCTGGCGGTCGAGGAAAGACTGAAGGCTGCTGGGCACCGGAGCAGCTTCGTCGGAAGGGATAGTAGCCCGGTATGTCTCCAGGTCGGATATGGACTTCGCATCATCGACAATCATCGGCCGCCTGTTGCAGGCGACCCACCCTGACACGCCTTGTGCAAATGCCCTTCTTGGGTTGGCCAAGGTCCAGTAGTCGCCTACGCCGGCCCGCATATCCAGGCCGTTCCCTGTCTCGTTGACAACGCGGACATGCGCGGAAGCATCCGGGAATACCGAGGCGACAGCCCCCACGATTCTCGTCAGGACATCCTCCAGTGAACTCTCGGGCGAGACATCCGTTTCAATCTTCTGCAGGGCATCCGCTTCCTGGCGGCGCATCGCGTTCTCGATGGCCTGGGCGGCAACTGTCGCCAGGGTGCCAAAGAGCTGGTAGTCGCCATCGGTAAATGGCTCCTTGCTCTGCTTTCGATCGAGGGCGATCATTCCGACGGTTTCGTTGCCAGCCACCAACGGTAGCTCGAGCCACTCGAAAAGATCCTCTTTCTCTATACGGGTCTCTGGCGTCTCGCAAACCCACTTTGGACCCTCCCCCCGAAGGGTCCATTCCCTAGCCTCGGGCCTAACTCGGTAGAGGATAGGCTCCTTCTTCTCCAAAGTCTGGCGTGGGGCCACCGGCCCGGCCGGCGACGCGTCCAGCACGAACCCGCCAGATTCGAACATGGCAACGTCTGGAGAACCGGGTTGGGCGATCGCGGCGACACCAATCAGCTTCCGTTCGCGCTGGCAGTGAAGGTACAGTCGGACGCGTTCGGCGCCCAAGCTGAGCAGTCCGTTGGCAATGATAGATTGAATGTCGCGAAGTGAGGAGGACTGCTGCAGATCGACCGTGATCTCGTCCAAACGTTTGCGCCTTGTTGCGTCACGCACGACCTCCAACACGGCCACGATTTCGCCCTTCGCGCCGAAAATGGGGCCGGCGGTGATCTCCCCGACGCGGAGCTTGCCGTCCCGGCCCGGATACTCGTGCCAGGTGGGGCCAACCGTATGCCCATCAAACGCCTTCCTTATTGGGCAGAAGTCACACGGCCTGTCGCTGCACTCGAACTCCGTGTGGCAAATGCGTCCCACGAGATCTGGTCCAAAAGCCTTCTTCTTCGCATTGTTCGCGAGGAGAACCTCGTAGGACTTGTTCAGCAGAACCACCTCGTCGGGAAGACAGTCCACGCAGGACTGCAGCCAGGCGAGCTGCTCCGACGTGGCCACCAGAGCCCGGGATTGGGCCGCGACTGCGGTCTTCCTCTCGTGTAGATAGCCAATCCCGATGGCAATCTCGTCGAAGTTGTACGGCGCCATAAAGTAGCGGTACGCACCCCGTCTCAACGCGTCGAGGCCGAGGTCAACGCCACCGTACGCAGTGAGGATAATCGCATCCAAGGAAGGCCGTTTCTGCCTAAGCGCCACCATGAGATCGACGCCGCTGATGGGGCCGCCCAAGACCCGGTCAATGACGGCGGTTTCAACCGGACAACCATCTTGGCCCAGGAGACGGAGCGCAGTTGGAGGATCCCCCGCCGTGATGCAAACAAAGTCACGGGATTCCAGTTCGCTTGTGATTAGCCTGAGCATGCCTGGATCGTCATGTACGACAAGGATATGGTTCGACTGACTCGTCATGGAGACTTCCTATGGGGGATGGAGTCGGGCAATTTCAGCAAGAAGGACGCGCCCCCGAATCGGCACGCACGGGTCAAAGACAGGTCGGCCCCAATGGAGACCGCCAAATGGCGGCTGATGCTCAGGCCGAACCCCGTTCCTTGCCGCTTGGTGGTGAATCCCGGATCGAAAATGCGTGATGCATCGGAGGCGTGAATACCCGGGCCGGTGTCGGACACCTCGATGTAAACCGGGAACCCGGCGTCGTTAGCATGGTGCGAGAGTGCGAAGCGAAGACGTTTCGGTCCTATGTAGTCCTGCTCCATCGCGTAGACGGCGTTGAGACAGAGATTGAGCAGGATCTGGACAACGCGCTGGGGCTGTGTCGATATCTTGGGGACGCCGTGTAAGTGTTTCTCGATCACAACTCCCGCCTGCCGAGCAGTCGGGGACACAATGGCCGCCACGTTTTCGACTAGAGCCCCGGGATCCACCAATTCATTTGCCGAATCGCGCAGCGAACCCAGCATCCTATCCACCAGCGCCTTCAACTCGTCGTTGCATCGGATAAGGTCGGATAGTGCCTCCTTGTCTTTCGGGGACAGGCCGGTCCCTGCGTCGTGCAAGACCCTCAGGCTATTCGTTTGCCTTTGGATCGGCTGCAGGAGGTTGCGCACCTCGTGAAGCAAACCTGCTTCCATCTGGCCAAGCAGCAGGTACCGTTGGTTCCTGACAGCCCAGTGGTGTACCTGCGAGCGATCCAGGATCCGTTCCAGGATCGCCTGCGCCTTCTCGAGGAAACCATGCGCGGCCCCGCCAAAAGCATGCCTCTGTCTGTGGAAGAAGAAGACTCCGCAGGGGGTAGCCGAATCTGCAAGCACTGAGATGGCGGCGTACGACCGAAAATGCGCGAACGCTCGCATCTTCTGGAAGCGCGCTGATGACGGATCCACCTCAGCGTCGGGGACCACCACACGGCGATTCTTGAGCAGTACGTCCGCGACCGGGCTTAGGAAGAGATCATGCCGGCACTCGGCAAACGCATTATCGTCGAAAAGATAACAGGACCTAAGGCGAAAGGTCGACCGGCGCGAGTCAAGCTCGATGAGCGCCGAAGCCTCGGCCCCGACCTCACGGGTCAGACGTTCGAGGGCGCCCGGCAGGTCCTCGGCGTGTCCCACCATACTGGTCTCGGTCAAGCCCCCCTCGCCCTGCCTGGATTTCTCCGCCAGCCGCATAGGTCCGGCCCCTTGTGGCGAGGACAGGCAAACCAGTACCTCGTCCAGCTCATGGGAGCCAAGAGGCTTGCAGACCATCGCCGTCGCGCTCAGGTGGCAGCGCTCGGCGGCCTGCTCGACACGCTCGATGTCTTGGGCGGACAGTACGACAATCGGCAAGGATGGATGCTCTTGTGCCAACCCCGCCGCCCATTGAATGCCGTCGAAGGGTTGTTCGATCGTAGCGTCAACGAAGATGCCCGATACGGTGGGGGTGGCGGCGAATTCCCGCTCGGCCTCCACCAGTGTCCCGGCTCGGAGGACGCGATAGCCGTGCTCTTCGAGTTGGGCAGTGAAGCTTTCCCTGAACCGCGCGCAGTCGTCCACCACCAGCAGCGTGGCCTGGGGCACGCGGCTCCGGCCGGAGATCTCCAGCGCGGCACGTTCCGTCTGCTTCGCCTCAGCGAGACTCGCCACCAATTGCCGCTGGGTCTCAGCCTCGGCTGGCGACGGCGGCCCATTCCGATTTGACGCATAGACCTCTTGCAGGAAGTCCTGATACTCCCGATCCAGCATCCGCGATACGCTCAGGCCCAAACGCCGCTCTTCCGGAATGAGTTTCGTGATTTCCGCCCGTATCCGATCGTGGTATCGGACCGGATCGCCGTCGCCCGCGGCATCGCCCCCGTTTGTGGGGATCTCACGGATCGACAAGTAGCCGTTGGGGCCCTGATCCACGGCGACGAAGACCGCATTCGGTGTGATGCCGACAACCCTCCCTTCGACTAGGTCGCCCACCTTGTGGTCTTGCGCGAAGGTGGTCCAGGGATCGTCCTCGGCTTGCTTCAGGGTAAGATCGACGATGCCCCCGGAATCCGCTTCCTGCAGAATGGCGGCCCGGACCTGCGAGCCCACGCTGAATTTCGCGCTCAGGGGTTCTGGTGTCTCGTGCCAGGAGACTTCCCGCTTGCGGATCCTTCCTGTGCGGCCGTCGCCAAGCTCGACCAACAGCGCGTGGTCCAGTACCTTGACGATCTTCGCCGCGACCTTGGTCACGATGGACTCACCGCCCCGCGCACGCGCGGCCGAAGGTCAAAGGACATGCGAGCCTATCTCAAGACCCACGGCCCCGGCATCGTCGACATGGAGGACATGGCGTCCGGATGGCCTGTTCTGGAAAACTGCATGGCCACGCAACGACGTGCGCTCCGTCGCGGGTGCCGTGGCCTCTTCGGAGAGAAGCTCAACCTTCCGTCCCGACAGGGGACGCCCAAGCGTGTCCAGTACCTGCACCGAGATCTCGGTTCCCTCGTCCCGCGCGACAGTGGCCAGTACCTTTAGGATGACGTCGCCACATTCTACCTGAATGGCCCGTTCTCCAGAACCCGCATGACCATGGCCAGCCATCCCACGCGCCGCCACAAGAAGGGCATCCGCGATCCGCGGCACAGGGCGAATCCAGCGCTGGACCTGTGACAGCCATGTTTGCCACAAGCCCGGCCCCGGCGTCGGTTCCTCAGCCACGCCATCGATGACTTCCTTGAGCCGCGCCGGCAAGATGACCGGCGTACCCGGTTCGTTCAAAGCGGCCAGCATGTGGCGCGTGGCTTGTTGTGCGTCGGCTTCAGCCTGGGCCAATCGTGCCTGGCAAGTGGGGCATCGACCGCAGTGTTCCCGAATCGCGCCCACCTCGGTCGGGCCAAGCAGGTCGTACGCGGCATCGTGGCACTCAGCCTCGCTCAAACAGTCCATCTCGGCCAGCGACTCAAGCGCATCGTCGAGGGTTGATTGGCGCGGGCTCATGGTTGACCTTTCGCCGGGTTGCCCTGACGGTCCCTGCCCGCATCCGTTACCGCGATCTCCTGCCTGAGTTTTTCGATGGCGGAAGCGGAAACATGTTTGCATCGGCTGAGCCCCCAACCCGTGCACTGGGAGATCTCGCGCAGGCTGAATCCGCCAAGGATCCTCCATCCAATGATCGCGCGCTCTTCGGTCGTTAGGACATCAAGCCTACCACCGAGTTCGAGCGTGTCGTCCGCGGACGAAGCGAGGGCCGGTAGTCCGACATTTTCGGCATCTAGCGATGGGGCGTAGGGCGCGCGGCGCTCGGCGTCCGAGAGAACGTGGTGCGCGGTGACATAGAACCATTTGAGCGTTGATCGTTCGTCGACGTAGTGGAACTGGTGCAGCCTGACGGCCTTGACGAACTGGACCATGACTTCATGGAAGGCGTCGTCGACCCCTAGCCCCGCTGTTCGGTACGCCGCCCGCCTACGAATCCAAGGCAATAGGCAGGCGCGCAGCCTCGCGTAGATCTCGGCCCAAAGCCTATGGTCCGGCGCGCCACCCGCGACCGTGGGAGCAAGCGCTTGCTGCACCAAGGCGCCAAACCCACTGCCAGAAACGTCGCTAGGTTGATCGGGCACGGTTGAAACCATTGGGTAAGCCCCCTGGGTGGTGGACACCGGACGCAAGCGGGGCCTTAGCATACGCACCTTGCGAAGATTTCGCGAGCGTTCGCCTGGGCGGGAGCTGCGTGCCCGTTCGTTTTGCAATGAACGGTTTCCATCGGTGAGAGGGAGGTAATCCAACACGGCCTTCTCATTCATTCTAATGGCGCCAGCGGCCCAAATGGTTCATCGCGGGGCGCGATTTGGTTCTCGCCAACTGCTATGGCGCGTCCCAAGCACGCACGCGACTGCGAGGACGTCAATGAGCCATGCCACGATGCGCCGCCGTCGAGGCAAACGACGGGGATGTCCGTCATAGATGGTTTGGTTTATGTAGATCCACGGTCGGGACCCGGTTCGCGGCGATGAGATTCTGAACTGTCGTTCCTTGTGTCTTGGCGATGGCTTCGAGGTACGCAGCGACGGCATCGGCGGGCTTCTGGGCGACACGTAGGGCCCAGATCTGCGCCGCCTGAGGGTTTGTTTGATGGCAGATGTGCGAGAGGTGGCAAAGGAGCGCTCCGACGGCTCGGATGGGGACATCTTGCGACCGGGCATCAGGTTGCGTTCGACGCCGGGCTGCGCTCCCAGCTCCCCAGTGTCGTCGTCATCAATGCTATTTGTAATTTGCGATACCAACGAACAGGCCCAATTTTTCGCACCACTTTTCACACCACCGGTGGGTAGCCGCCTGGACGTCCAGGGAGCGCCTCCGAGGAGGTTTTCCGAGGAAAATAGCGGCTAGTTGCGGTCTGTAACGGCTCCTATTCGTCTTGCCAAGGTGAACGTCGAGGGTTCAAGTCCCTTCGCCCGCTCAAGCTAGGGCCGCGAGATCATAAGGGTTTCGCGGCCTTTCTTTTTGCCTCATGCCCCAATGTGCCGGTTTCGGGAGGGCATGTGCCGGTCAATGTGCCGGTTTTGTCCCTTCCTGCCTCGGCCTGTGCCACCCTGTCCTTCGCCAGGCTGTCATCCGGGCGTCGATGGGAGGCGGATCCTGGGTGGATCGGTGAGACCAACGGCGTGCTCGCGCGCGAGTGCGCGCACGTCGGGCGCGTGATCGGCGTCGGAGCGAACGTGGTGTCGTCCTGCGGGCAGAGGGATAGCGATCCATGTCGACATCGGCATGGCGGACATCTGTGGCGATCAGGCTGCGCGTCGCTCGTAGCGGTGATGCAGGCCGCCCACTTCGGGCAGCTCCACTATCTGGCCCATGCTCGGCGGGTGGACGGCTCTCGGCTCCGGCGCGTCCTTGCCCAGTGATAGGTGAGTCCGTGACCTGTGATAATAGGCGAAGTACGACTTTAGAATTTGAAGGAGATGACGCTCATTGAGAACGATGACGTGGTCGAGGCATTCTCGCCGTATCGATCCCACAAGCCGCTCGACATATGGATTCTGCCAAGGGGACCGGGGTGCCGTGAGAACTTCCTCTATGCCAAGGCCTTGCACACGACGGCGGAAGTAGTCACCGTAGATGCCGTCGCGGTCGCGGATCATGTACTCGGGCGCGGTGTCCTCGGGGAACGCCTCAACCATCTGCTGGGCGGTCCACTGCGCGCCGGGGGCGTCAGTGACGTTGAAGTGGACAACGCGCCTACGCTTGTGAGCCAGGACAAGAAAGACGTACAGGATGCGGAAAGTCGCCGTGGGCACGGTGAAGAAGTCAATCGTGTCGGCACCGGCCTGACGGGGTCCCCTTTTCAGCGGAATCACCGGAGCCCGGGGACCACCCTGGCGTGAAAGTGGCGGTGGGCGGGATTCGGGTCGAGGCTGGCGGGCAGCGCGGATCGTAGAAAGGACGAAGGCCCGGAGTTAGCGCTCCGAGCCTTCATGGGCAGCGCGAGTGCGCCGCACAACGTGGATCTCGACCACCAGAATGCGGCCAGGCAGTGACGGTGTCCAGTTCTTCGACCTCGTCGAGGACAACTGGATCTCCGATTACGACTCTGCAAGCACTGTGGTGGCGAGTTCTGGATACACCGCAGGTGCGATCACGGCCACGTCTACTGCGGCCAG
>Ga0265330_10000079_pt1 | contig 82255 bp, 71 predicted proteins | sample 41919metaG_FD_202083 | JGI IMG/M metagenome (GOLD analysis project Ga0265330, IMG submission 202083) | Rhizosphere microbial communities from Carex aquatilis grown in University of Washington, Seatle, WA, United States - 4-19-19 metaG | ecosystem: Host-associated > Plants > Roots > Rhizosphere...
TGCGCACGCTTTTGTGTAGCGCTGAAATCAGGTTGTAGTGCTCCTCGCCGGACTTGTCGTACATGAGCACGCGCTGCTGCACGGCGGTGGTCGCCACTTCCTTGTCGATGTGTTTTGTACCTTCCATTGCCAACTGCGCGGCAACTTCCAGGGTGTTGTAGGCGCTGCGGCAATCACCGCTGGAATAGGACGCCATGAGATCGAGAGCTTCGTCGTCGGCAGTAATTTCCAAATTGCCAAGGCCGCATTCGCGCTCTTCGAGTGCTTTACGCAGTAGACCGGCAATCTGCGGTTCACTGAGCGGTTCCAGCACATACACGCGGCAGCGCGACAACAACGCCGAGATGATTTCGAAGGAAGGATTCTCAGTTGTTGCGCCGATCAGGCGGATGGTGCCGCGCTCGACGTAGGGAAGGAAGGCATCTTGCTGCGCCTTGTTGAAGCGATGAATTTCATCGACGAAGAGAATGGTGCGCGAATGCATTTCCGAGGCTTTGGCGGCCGCGGCCATCACTTCTTTAATTTCCTTGATGCCGCTGGTGACGGCGGAGAACTCGACGAAATTCGCCTTGGTAGTTTCAGCAATGATTTTGGCCAGGGTGGTTTTGCCTACGCCGGGCGGCCCCCAGAAGATCATCGATCCGGTGTCGTCGCGGTCAATCTGGACGCGCAGAGGCTTGCCCGGACCGACAAGGTGCTGCTGTCCGCTGAGCTCTTCTATACTTCGAGGCCGCATCCGCTCCGCCAGCGGCGCAACTGCGTTGCGCAGGCCTTTGGACAAGGGCTGTGGCAAGCTCTCAAAAAGGCTCATCGTTTGGGCCCCTTGCGGCCAAGGAGTTTTACTTCCTGCTCACGACGCTGGCGCGACGCCTCATAAAGCGTAATGCTGGCGGCTACGGCTGCGTTCAGGCTTTCCACGGCGCCCGGGCAGGAGATCGTGACCGGCTCGTCGGCAAATGAGGCAATGGAGTCTGGAACGCCGTTACCTTCGTTGCCAAAGATGAGCGCAACGGCTCCGGTAAGGTCGACGAGATCGACGGGTTCGGCGGCGCGCACCGTGGTGGTGAGGATGCGCACGCCCCCTTCGCGAAGATTGGTGAAGCACTCTGAGACGGTGGCCGTGATCATGGGCAGGCGAAAGATGCTACCCGCCGAGGCACGAATCGATTTCGGGTTCCAGCCGCTGACGGTTCCGGGCAACGCGATGACGCCGTCGGCTCCAAACGCCTCTGCCGAGCGAAGGATGGTGCCAAGGTTACCGGGGTCCTGGATGGCGGCAAGCACGGCGATGAGCGGGACGGCGTTGCGGCTAGGCGTCAGCACGTGAGCCCACGTCCAGTCGGGCAGCTGCACAAGGGCGGCAATTGGCTGCGGTGCCTGGGTGGCGAGAGCGGAGTCGAGCAGCTCGCGGGGCATGAGCAGAATTTCGGTTTCCGGCGGGATAGGCAGCGGCTCAAGCAGGTGCTCGAAACCCTGGGCAGCAAACACGCAGGTGACGAGCAGGCCCGCGCTGAGTGCCTCTTCAATGAGTTTTGGCCCCTCGATGCCGGCCAAACCGTGCCCTTCGCGACCGGGGGTGGCAAGCGCCTTGCGCAGTTCTTTCAGGCGCGCGTTCTGCTTACTTTGTACAATGCGAACAGGCATCAGTGAAGAACCAAACGTACTGAGCCGATTCTATGCCGTTTTGCCGGTGAAGAGCAGTGCATGCGGGAAAGTTGCCCGGAAGCTGCTCTGCAACTTGCACCATGGCCGGTGCTGTGATAGTTTCCGTCTTTACAGCGTCTCCAATTCGGCTATTAAGGCAGGCCTGATTGTCCGCGGAAATCTTACGCGTCCATCCCGACGAACCTCAACCCGACCGGATCGACTACATCGTCTCCTGCCTGCGGCAGGGCGATGTTGTCGCGCTGCCCACCGATACGTTTTACGGACTGGCAGTGGACCCGGTGAATCTTTTTGCGGTTGAACAGATTTATAAAATCAAAACCCGCCAGAAACATAAGCCACTGTCACTGCTGATTTCGAGCTTGTCGCAGGCCTATGAATTGGCGCGCGACACTGATCCGCTGCTGGACAAGCTGGCAGACCGCTTCTGGCCTGGGCCGTTGACGATTATTGTGCGGGCCGGCACCAAGCTGCCGCTGCGATCGACGGCGAACACGGGGAATGTGGCGCTCAGGATTCCGGACGCGGCAATTCCGCGGGCCGTAGTGGACAAACTGGGGCTGCCCATCACGGCGACTTCAGCTAATTTGCAGGGGGCTGCTGAGTGCACGCACGCTGCTGCCGTCCGCGACCAGATCGGCGACCGGATTCCGCTGATTATTGACGGAGGCCCGACTGGACGCGCGGCGCCCACCACAATTATCGACCTTTCGCTGGGACCGGGCCGCTGGGAGATTTTGCGCGAAGGCGCGATTCCGACCCATGAAATTGTGATGGTTTTGCAGCGTTAGCTGGCTGCAGCGCTGGACCGGTGATTGAACGAAGATGACTGGCGAGAACGAAAGAACGGCGTCGGCAGCCATACTCACCAAGGAAGTTGGGGCTTCTGCCGATCCTGGCCTAGTGTTTTCGCAGTCACAGACCCATAAGGCCGAGGGGTCTAAGATGATGGCCATGTCGATCCCAGCTGGTATAAAGCCGCGCCCCTGGATTTTGTGGGGCCTGCTGGCGCTGCTGCTTTTAGCGGTAGTGGCCGCCTCAGGATGGTGTCGCTGGGTCTACGTGGAAATTCAATCCTACGCCGATCAGGACCAGGCCGCCCCATCTGATGCAATCGCCGTGTTTGGCGCGGCGGAATACGATGGTCGGCCATCGCCTGTGTACCGGGCGCGGCTGGATCGCGCCTTTCAGCTTTACAATCGCGGAATAGCGCCGCTGATTATCACGCTCGGCGGCGACGGCGGCGATGAATATTCCGAAGGCGGCGTCGGTCGCCAATACCTGATTGGCAAAGGCGTGCCGGAGCAGGCAATCATCGCCGAGACTCAGAGCAGGAACACGGAAGAATCTGCCAAGCGCATTGCCGTCATTGCAGGGGCAAACGGGCTGCGCAGGCTGGTGATTGTGAGTGATGGAACACACCTGTTCCGCATTCATGAGATTTGCGCGGCTGAAGGTCTGAATGTGCTCACCTCGCCGCGTCCCGTCATCCCCATCGAGGGCGGGTCAAGCGATTTCGACCGCATCGTGCATGAAATGCTGAGTTACACGGCCTGGCGAATGCACCTGCATTAATGACGCGAGTTAGCAAGTTAGGGCGTGCCGATTCGCTAAACCCACTAACTCTCCTAATGCTGCGAACCCCGCTTACTTGCTGCCGTATCAATGCATGATCAAATGCGGAGGTGGCACTGGTGCGGGCGGGCGCATAGTCGCCAGTATCGCGACGGCGAAAATTGCGGCTGAAGCCGTGGAGAGGAAATTGACGGCGTCGTTGTTGAGCCAGCCGATCTTTTCAAACGTTGCCCCCAGCAGGCTGTCGAAAAGAAGGCCGAAGACGCCACCGGCACAACTGAGCAAGAACATATTGCGATCGCCGCTGAGTGCGAAGGTTCCTGCAACGGCCACCAACGCCGCAGCGACGATTCCGGCCAGTGTGCCGACCAAGGTAATCGCACCATCTGTTCCCGGTTCGACCTTGCGCAGCGTAGTGATTATGCGCGGACTGCCGCCGAATACCTGGCCTATTTCAGACGATGCTGTGTCCGCAGCCGCTTCAGCCAACGCTGCCAGCGCGATGGTAAAAAGCGGGGCGGGTATGAGCGTTGTATTCACAAAACCGTGCGAGTCAATCAGCCAGGACTGGAAGAACTCGCTGGAGGCAATAGCGGCAATGCCAAGATTGGCAGCCACCTGCGAAGGAGATCGGCCCCGCTTGCTTTCGGCGGTTCCGAGACGCTCTTTTTTGCGGCGGCCAAGCTTGGTGGTCGCAAAGGTGACGACAACAACCGCAAGCACTGGAACGAACGCCGTTCGCCACGGCAGGTACGGAAAATAGGTGCTTGAGAACATGAGGCTGGCCAAAATGGCCGCGCCAGTGAATGCCGCCCAGGGCGTGGCGGCGCGGACTTTCAATGTAACCATGCCGAAGAGCGCAGCGAGCCCCAGCGTCCATATGGCGACCGGCGCGGACTGCAGGCTCCACCAATGCGCTTCAAGAATGACATGCGCACCTACGCCGGGTAGGACGGCGAGGAGAACCAGCTTGGATTGCCAGCGCAGATCGGTTTGGGCCACGTTTCATCGTAACCTGCGGGCACCGCTGGACAAGGCCGCAGACGGTCGAGTTGGGGTGGATTGAACAATCACCTTGCCAGAATTGGCTGCTGCGTTAGTATGGTTGGTGCTCATCGAACGGTTTCCAGGTGAATCCGGCGTTGGGCTGTGGCTGGCGGACTCGTCAGTCGTCGACGCATTTGTGGAGAATGCGGAACACAATTAGCCGCCCTGGGCACGGCATGGCGCATCAGAATTCGATCGATAGCGCGCGGATTTGCCTGAGGTTCCAAAGGAGCAACACTTTGCGCGCGATACAATTTTTCCGCGGTCTTGCCCTCTCCACGCTGGCAAGCCTTCTCGCTGGCCCCATGCTACCGGGGCAAACTCCCCAACAACGAGTGATACATGCCAATGTGGCGCATGTTACCGGTCCACATTCGCCGGTGCCATTGCGCGTGGTTGGCGCGGGCCGCGCCTCTGAAGGTCTGCGCGCGGACTGGCAGGAGCAACTTAATACCGTCCAAACCGAGATCGGTTTCCACTACATGCGCATGCACGGTCTGCTGTGCGATGAGATGGGCGTCTACGGCGAAGACAAGCAGGGAAACCCGTTATACAACTTCCAGTACATTGACTCGCTTTACGACGCGATGCTGAAGATGCACATCCGGCCATTTGTGGAGCTTGGATTTATGCCCACAAAATTGGCCAGCGGCACCACCACAGTCTTCTGGTGGAAGGGGAATACGTCGCTGCCGAAGGATCCTGCTAAGTGGGGAATGCTCATTCGAGCGTTGATAGCGCACTGGAAAGAACGTTACGGCGAAGACGAGATTACGCAATGGTATTACGAGGTGTGGAACGAGCCGGACATTCGCGGATTCTGGCCGCATTCGCTTGAGGATTATTTCGCGTTGTATAAGACAACCTCTGAAGCCGTGCGTGCAGAGTGCCAGAAATGCAGAGTTGGCGGCCCGGCTTCCGCTGTGCCTTATGCGGCTGAGCAGGCGTTTGAAAAGTGGATTGTTGCCAATCCGGAGCCGGTGGACTTTATCGCCGTGCATGCTTATGGCGTGAACCAGGGCTTTTTGGATGAGGACGGCAGCGCGGGCACAATAATTAATCCCGATCCCAACGTGGTGAGCGGGCGTATGCAGCACTCGCGCGAATTGCTGAACGCGACTCCGTTAAAGAATCTTGAGCTGCATTTTACGGAGTGGAGCTCGGCGTACACGCCCACGGATTACATGCACGACCAGTATCACCAGGCGAGTTTCATTCTCGACAAGGTGCGTCGCGCAACGCCTTATGTGGATTCGATGTCGTACTGGACGTTCACCGATATTTTTGAAGAGCAGGGTCCGCCATTCACGCCTTTTCATGGCGGCTTCGGGCTCATCAATCTTGAAGGAATTAAAAAGCCGTCGTTCTATGCGTTCAAATTCCTCAGCAGGCTCGGAGCCGCCGACGTGTCGACCGATGACAGCCAGTCGTGGGTGACAAAGTCGAATGACGGATCGATGCAGGCTCTGATATGGGACTACTCGCCCGTGGTGCCGCCCAAGGGCAAGACCGACCAGGTCTTCTACAAGCAGGCGCTACCCGCCACCGACAAGGGCGAGCTGGTCCTCAACCTGGCCAACGTGCCAAACGGCAAGTATCATGTGGCCGTTTACCAAACAGGCTACAAGCGCAACGACGCATTTACCGCTTATGCGGAGATGGGGTTGCCGCGCCAACTTACGCGGACGCAAGTTGAAGCATTGAAGAAATTGAGCAGCGGCGATCCGGTGAGCGAGGGCGAAGTCGCCATCACCACGCGGAGCTTCCAGAAGACGCTGCCGCTGCGAACCAACGATTGTTACCTCGTGGTGCTTTCTCCATTCAAGAGCAGGCACTAAAACATTTGTCGTGAAAAGTGGGTCCAAATGACCCTGAGGATGCTATGAAAGTCCGATATCTCGCCGTTGCAATTCTTATTGTTACAGTTGCCGCATCTGCTGCCGCGCAGCGTCGCGTGCCAAAAGACCTGAGCGGAGTGCGCGGGTTCAACTATCAAAGCGCAGAGACCACGGGACACGCTGAAATGTGGGCTCAGTACAATCCCGCGGTCACTGAGCGAGACCTGGACTATGCGAAGAGGCTCAACCTGAATCAGATTCGCGTGTTTGTGCCCTATGCGGCGTGGGAGAAAGACAAAGAGGCGCTCAAGAAAAATCTGCAGCATTTTGTGCGCGCGGCGCACGCGCGCGGAATGGGCGTAATGCCGACTATGCAGTACAAGTTTGGCGAAGAGGGTGACAAAACCAAGTGGGAGAATGCGCGGCCGTTTGTCACCGACCTGGTAGCCGCTGTCGGCAAAGAACCAGGACTGGAAATGTGGGACGTTGAGAACGAGCCTGACTGTTGCAAGCTGCCGCCCTCACCCAACAATCGGATGCGCATGGAACACGCCATGTACATGGCGAAGATGTTTCATGAAATCGATCCTGTAACGCCGGTAACGATCGGCGCGGCATACTCACCCAACATGATTGAAATGGGCGACGCGGTGGATGTGCTGTCGTTCCATAACTATCTTGAAACGCGCTCCAAAATTCGAGCCGACATTGCGCAGGCAAAAGCATACGCGTCCAAGGTTGGAAAGCCGCTTATCAACACCGAGATTGCCTGCATTGCGCGCGCAAATCCGTATGATGTAGCCATTCAGGAGCATATGGACGCACACGTCGGCTGGTACATCTGGGAGCTGATGATTACCGGCCAGTGGGGTACGGTGCACGGCGTGTTCTATCCTGACGGCACGGTGCGCGATCCGTCAATCGTCGCTGCGCTGATGGGCATGTTCCGCAATCGCGGCGAGAAAATTATCGAAGACGTTCCCGATCGCGAAAATCATTTGACTGAAGCGGTAACCAACAACAAGAAGTGGCTTGCCGATCCCAACGCGGATTGGAACGCGGGTCTTGATCTAGCTGAAACTTCAGTCAACCTGCTTGAAGCTTCGCAGCTGATTGCAATGCACGATCTGCCATCACGGAAAGTTATGCTGATGCGGAACGGCGCGCCGGACATGCCTGCTCTGCGTGCGATGTTGGAAAAGTATACGGCGCTAATGGAGCCATACCAGTTATTGCCCGGTGATCCGCGCAAGAGCAGGTCAGCAGGCCCGCCTCCACAGGCCGCGCCGCCAGCCGTGCCGAAGAATTAAGGCTGTTGCGCCCCACAAAACCCCGCGACCAATGCAGGCTGCGGGGTTTTGCTTTTGTATAATCGCCGCAATCTCTTTGGGAGCGTGAACTGAATTGCCACTGAAGCCACGGGCATCGGCAGTAGGAAAATTGCGGCATCGCAAAGGTGAAAACTGGGGCCTGTCGCCGCAGGATATGCGCCTGCTTTGTTCGCTCAAGACTCCGGCGCGCATTCAGAAATTTGTCGACTCGTTAACCTACCAGTATGCCGATACGGCCTTTTCTCCGCAGCGTGTTTTGCGCGAGCGCAAAGGCCATTGCCTTGAGGGTGCGCTGGTGGCCGCGGCAGCGCTACGCGCCAACGGATATCCGCCGTTGCTTATGGACCTTGAAGCCGTCCGCGACGACGATCATGTGCTGGCTATTTATCGTGAGCACGGATTGTGGGGCAGCATTGCGAAATCGAATTTTGCCGGCCTGCGGTCTCGAGCGCCTGTTTACCGCACACTGCGCGAACTGGCACTCAGCTACTTTGAGAACTACTACAACCTGCGCGGCGAGCACACTCTGCGTGCCTACTCGGTGCCGGTAAATCTGGCGCGGCTGGATCGCAAACAGTGGATGACTTCTGAAGAAGATGTGTGGTGCGTAACCGATCTGCTGATCGATGCGCGGCACTTCGCATTGATGCCCGACAAGATAGCGCGGTCGCTTCCGCGGTTGGACCGGCGCAGCTTTGAGGCGGGCATGCACGGATGGGTCAAGCACTGAAGTAAGGCAGCGAGTTAGCCGCGCTTGATCGCGATTTAGCGCAATTCGTGCGACTTGGCAGCGCTATTTCTGCTGGGCGTTGCCGTCGAAGTGGATCGTCGATTCACTTGCGAATCGATGGTAGTTCTTGAATTCGATTCGATTGTCGTAGACGCTCTTGCCGTCTTCCATGTGCACCAGCGAGCGGGTCGGAAGGCTGTAGTTCTTGCCGGCGATCTCACGCGGAGCAAATTGGATGCTCCGTTGCGCAATCTTGATGGGGAAATTGTATGGCAGGTCAAGACTCGATGTAATCTGCAGCACTTCTTTTGTTTCTGGATCGATATAGACTTCCCCGGACAGCGCCACCTGAACTTCTTTGTCGGTGTCCCGGGCAATCACCTCAGTACCGTACTCCTTGGGCACAATGAACCCGTACACCCAGACATGCCGGCTGTGCTCATTGGCAATTCGGCCCCACGTAAAAGTGGCACGCGAGCCGGGATCGAAGACCTGCACCAACATGCTGCCGAACTCGCCTTCTGAGGTAGCGCCCTGGAACTGCAGGTGGCTCACGTTGTGCACCGTTCTGCCGTTCACGGTGACGACTTCGTAGCTCTCCGTACCGCCCACGTAAGTAAGCTGTTCTTCGATTACGTCGCTCGAGTAGCCCATGCTGCCCGCCATGGCGGCAATCGGAGAGCGGCTGGACACGCCGCCGCCAATGTTGGGATTGTTGTCGATGGCCCGGGTCATTGACCTGTGCGTGATTTGGGTGCAGATAAAGTCAGGCAACTCGTGCGAATATTGCATCGCCTGTGCGCGTGCAGCCTCGAGCACCCTGGTCTGTTCGGGAGAAAGCGGGCTCGATTCGGCCGCATATCCGCCTGGTGCCAGCAGTGCTAAAAGCGCGGCGATGAATTTAAGGCGTGTCACAGGTTCTGCGTCCGGATATAGGGGCTAATTGCGTTCCAGCCATGATAGCGGATTTTCAAATTCGCCGTTCGAAATATGGGATGCGGCCGCTCCGACGGTTCTAGTTGGGAGCAACTTCCACCGACCGGATCGTGGATTCCGATGTGAAGCGGTGGTAGTTCTTGAAGTCGATCTTGTTAACGTAAACGTGCGCGCCATCTTCAATGTGAATCACAGACTGCGCAGGCAAACTGTATGTTTTGCCCGCAATCTGCTGTGGAGCGTATTCGACTCTGCGCTCAAACACCTGGATTGGGAATCCAGAGGGCATGTCGTGTTTTGAAGTTATCTCGATCACCTGGAGTGTTTCCGGATCGATTGAAATCTGGCCGGAGAAGGAGACGACAGCCCGATTCTTCGTTCTGGCGTCAGCCACCGTAGTGCCTGCCTCCCTCGGAACGCGAAATCCGAAAATGTAAATATGCCGCCCGCGCAGATTTGCCGCTCGATCCCACGTGAACGTAGTGCGCGATGAGGGCTCGAATACCTGCGCCAGCACGCTGCCAAATTCGCCGCCACTGATAGCGCCGCCCTGAATCTGCATGTGGGTCATGCCTTTCACTCTTCGGCCATCGACGGAGATAACTTCATAATTTTCTTCTCTGCCCGTGTAGGTGAGCTGCTCTTCGATGACGTCGCTGGAACTGTCCGGCCCCGCCGGAATCGCTCCCGCGTTGCGGGTGACCATACCGGCGCCCATTGTGCCAAGACTCTTTGGCGCGGTATTTCGATGAGTGACCTGTGTGCAGATGAAATCGGGTAATTGCGCTCTGTACAGGAGCGCCGAGGCGCGTGCCGACTCAAGCACTTTCGTTTGCTCGGCAGAGAGCTTTGCGGGCTCGACCGCATTTCCGCGAAGCGCAAGAACAACGAGCGCGAGTGCGGCGGCCATTATGGGTTTCAACAAGTAGATCTCCACGGCGAGCGATGTGTCAGGTGGCTTTGCGCCATCATAGCGGATTTTGCAGGCGGCAGGAGTTCGGACGCGATGGCGATCCGGCAAGACATTGTTTAATTCGGAACTTCCTTTCCCACCTGGATGATGGATTCGGAAGTGAAGTGATGGTAGTTCTTGAATTCGATACGGTTGCTGTAGATGTGCGATCCATCTTCCATGCGCATTTCAGAACGTAGCGGAAGGCTGTAGCTCTTGCCGGCAATTTCCTGTGGAGCATACTCAACTTTGCGATCGACCAGCCGGATTGGAAAATCGGCGGGCACGTCGAGCTTTGACGAGATCTGCAAGATGTCGAATGTTTCTGGGTCGATGTAAACGCGGCCAGTCAAGGACGCGAGTATGGCCTTATCCGTGTCCTTGTCTATCAAGGCTGTGCCGGCTTCCCTGGGAACGTGGAATCTATAGATGTAGACGTGCCGGCCGTGCAGAGTCGCTTCGCGATCCCATGTGAAGGTGGTGCGGGAGGCAGGGTTAAAGACATCAGAAAGTACGCTGCCGAATTCGCCCACACTCACGGCTCCGGCAAGTTGCATGTGAGTCATGCCGGCTACCTTTCTGCCGTCGATGGAGAGGACTTCGTAGCTCTCTTTGCCACCGACGTAAGTGAGCTGCTCTTCAAGAACGTCGCTGCCGCTCTGGCCTTTGGACATTGCGGTTACGCCGATGGGCGCGCGGCTGGATGCGCCGGCGCCTAGTATACCGACTGTTGTTCGTGAGACTTCGCGTTGCGTAATCTGCGTGCAGATGAAATCAGGCAACTGGCGCGCATATTGCAGCGCGTACGCCCGCGCATCTTCAAGCACGCTCATTTCATCCGCAGTGAGCTGGGATGATTCAGCGGCAAATGCGCTGGTTGAAATAAGTGCGAGGATCGCGGCAGTGAATTTAAGGCAGGTCACAAATCTGCCCCCGTTAAGACGCATGAGATTTGCGTCTGCGCCATCATAGCCCTTTTTCAAATGGGCGGGAAGACGAATACGGCAGTCGTGATTTATGCGCGGCTAATGCGGACTATCAGAGTCGAAGTGAGGGGTGGTTTCGGAAGCAAACTGGTGATAGTCCTTGAAGTCAATCTGGTTGTCAAATATCCGTGTATTCGTTTCCATGTGTGATTCAGACCGCACTGGAAGGCAGTATTTTCTGCCGTCGATTTCCTGATCGGCGTACACAACCCTGCGTTTGACATTCTGGATTGGGAACTTGTCAGGCAATTCGAACGTCGAGGAGATTTCAAGAATGTCTTTGCTTTCGGGATCGATTACCACTTTGCCGGAATAAGCAGCCATGAGCGTGGCGCCGGTTAGTTGATTGATGACGGGAGTTCCGTACTCGTTAGTCACACGATAATTGAAGGACCACCCGAGCCGGCCACGGACATGCACTTCGCGTTCCCAGGCGAAGTCGGCGTGAGACTCGGGATCAAAGACCTGGAAGAAGATAGTGCCAAATTCGCCGCGTGGGGACGCATCATCGGGTTGTGTGTGGCCGGCAGACGAAGCCTTCTTGCCATCAACGGCTAGCACGGCGCGACTCTCCTTACCGCCGGCGAACGTAAGCTGCTCCTCGACGATTTCATGCGAGTCGGGTTCGATCATGGCCATGCCGCCAGCATAGACATTGAAAGAGTGGTTCGACTTCAAGTTATTTCGGTGCGCGATCTGCCTGCAAACGAGGTTTGGTAGGTTGCTGGCGTATTGGAGCGCGGATGCGCGGGCGCTTTCAAGCACTCTGTTCTGGTCTGCTGAAAGCTTTGATGGACCAGCTGCGAAAACATGAGTGGCAGCGAGAATCAGAAGGGCGGGAGCTAGCTTGATCACTTTCATTGGTTGGCCACGCGGAATCAAAGAGAGTTTTGAACGAAACATAATACTCTCTTCCAGTCGGGGCGTATGTGAGGATGCGGGTCCAAGGTCACTTGTAGTAAAAGAGCTAACTGTATCGCGTATTCATTAACGATTGCTGCGATTCGAGGTGAAAGATGTATCGGACCCGGACTGCGTTCGCCATATTTGCTGCATTCCTTGCTACTGTGACAGTTCAAGCGCAGCCATCGACACAACAGGTTTTGATTGATCGCCGGGGCGAAACGATAGTTCTTGAGCCTTATGCTCCAAACATTATTCGTGTAACGCTGGGCTTGCGGCCGGAGCCTGCAAAGGCGGGTCCGGGCTTTGGGATCGTGGCCAAACCTGCAGACACAAGTTGGAAATCGACCCAGACGGACAGCGACGACGTGTACGCCAGCGACCGCATGGTGGTGAAGGTGGGCAGGCCGCGCCCCAGCGGCAAACCTCCCGTGCAAACGCAAATTGACATCGGCAAATATTTCAACGGATCGACGCCGGGCGCTCACATCACGTTTGCAACTCCTGACGGCAGAACTCTGCTTGAAATGAAGGGATGGTCGCAGGAGGTTCCGAATCAGAAAGACGGTACGGCCTATCTTGAGCAACAGCGGCGACCGAGCGATCCAGCCTTTTATACAGTTGGCGCAACCTTCGCATCGCCTGACGACGAGCACTACTACGGGCTTGGCCAGAACCACGAAGGCTACCTCGATCATCGTGGACATGCGGTTCGGTGCTGGAACGATTACCTGGCAACGGCAGGACCAAGCTTCTGCGTCCCGTTCATGGTGACGAACAAAGGCTACGGCCTGCTATGGGATAACCCCTCGCGCACCACCATCGAGCCGGGATTCAACGAGGAGACGCGCTGGAAATCTGAAGTAGGGGAGCGTGTCACTTTCTTTGTGATCGCCGGAAACACCACGGACGAAATCTACGCCGGATATCGACTGCTCACCGGCCCCGCACCCATGCTGCCAAAAGCCGCGTATGGATACATCCAGTGCAAGCAGCGCTACGCGAGCCAGGACGAGTTGCTGGCCGTGGCCAAAGGCTATCGCGACCGCCACCTGCCGGCCGACGTGTTGGTTGTGGACTGGTTCTACTACACAAAAATGGGACAAATGGATCTGGACCCCAAGTTCTGGCCCGATCCCAAAGCAATGAACGAGAAGCTGCATGACATGGGATTCAAGACCATGATCAGCGTGTGGCCGCGCTTTGTGCCAGGAGATCGCTACTACACGGAGCTGAAAGAAAAAGGCTGGTTCATTTACCTTGCCGACGGAACGCCGATTGACGGCCTGCCCTATGATCGCGCCGGATCGGATATCGACACCACCAATCCAGATGCGGCGAAGTGGTACTGGAATACGATTCGAGACAACATCCTGAGCCAGGGATTCGACTCGCTGTGGGCGGATGAAACGGAGCCGGACCTGCCGCCCGATGGAGCGTATCTTCACGTCGGGCCAGGAACGCAGTACTTCAATGTTTATCCGCTGTTTCACGTGGGCGCCCTCTACGACGGTTTTCGCCGCGACGAACCTGCAAAACGCGCGCTGATACTTTCTCGCGACGCGTATCTGGGCGAGCAAAGCAAGGGCGCCATTGTTTGGTCGTCGGATATCTCCCCAACATGGGACACGCTGCGGCGACAAATTTCCACCGGGCTTGACGTCACTGCTTCCGGCATTCCTTATTGGTCAAACGACACTGGCGGATGGCAATATCTGCCTGCGGTTCACAAGTCGGCGCACAAGCCGCTGCTCGATCCCGAGGACGCGCGCGAAACGGTCGGTGGATACGACGATTATCCGGAACTCTATACGCGCTGGTTCCAGTACGCCGCGTTCTTGCCCATCTTCCGCACGCACGGCAGCAGGCCGGCAAACGAGGTGTGGTCGTACGGCAAACAGGCCGAGCCGATTCTGGAAAAATATCTTCGCCTGCGCTATGAACTGATGCCGTATATCTACTCGCTCGGCTACCGGACGTGGAAGACAGGCGCGCCGATCATGCGGGCGTTGCCGCTGGATTTCCCGGATGACGCGAACGTGGTGGACAATCGCGACGAATACATGCTGGGCCCCGCCTTCCTGGTGGCGCCGGTAACCGAGCAGGGAGCGACGAGCAGGGAAGTCTATCTCCCGGCGGGAACCGACTGGTACAACTGGTGGACCGGCGAACGTTTGAAGGGCGGTCAGACGATCAGGGCATCCGCGCCCATCGACACCATTCCGCTGTTTGTGCGGGCGGGGTCGATTGTGCCGCTGGGCAGCGTTGTAGAGAGTACCCGCGACAAGCAGACCATCGTAAAGATCAGGGTGTTTCCAGGTGCGAACGCCGATTTCTCGCTCTTTGATGACGATGGAACCACCTACGCCTACGAGAGTGGCGGCGGCACCGTAACCCGCCTGCATTGGGACGAGGCAGCCCATCGGCTGACGCGCAATGGCAGCGCCGTCGAGTCTGGCCTGGTGGAGATGACGCCGTAGCCGGACAGCGAACGAGCACGAAGAAAGTGATACCGTAGCTCCTTCTGGGTACGTCTAAAGGACATATGCGCATGGGGTTGCTGACTTGGCGCTGAGGAAACCCGGGCACACTTTTGACCGGACTGGCTGATTTACAATCTCCTAGTAAGCAGGAAAGATCTGAATGAGTCTTTTTCCCATGATTTCAGGCAGGGCGCGTGTGCGCGTGGTCCAAGCGGGCGCGGCGCTGTTTGCGGCTACCCTGGTAGCTGGATGCGGCAACAACTACCGTCCGGTGGTAACGCCAATTAATCCGAGCGGCCCCGCGGCGCAGCCTACGTCGTATGCGGTGGTCATTTCGTCGCCTTCACCCACCACGCCCGGCATTGTCACAATTCTTGACTACGCCGGCGACACGGTGATGGCGATTGCGCCCATCGGGCCGGGGCCGAAGACCTTTACGCTGGACCAGTTGGGTTCCACGGGTTATACGCTCAACAGCGACGGTACGCTGGCCAACTTCCCGATCACCACCTCGTTGCAGGCGAAGATGGTTACTTACTCCACGCTGGCATCGACTGCACAGCCATTGAACTTTATGTCGCCGTCAGCTGGGCTTTGGGCTGCAGATTTGACCGGGAATGTGGTCGACATTTTTCAGCTTTCGCCCGCTTCGTTCAAGCTGGCGGTTCCGGTTGCGCCAACGCCGATCACGATTGTCGGCAGCCCAACACTGGCGGGACAACGCGAGTATGTAGTGAGCCAGAACTTTTCTGATCCCACTGGTATGGCCTGCAATGTATCGCCCGCCGCGCAGCCGGTCGGCGTAGTAACACCAATTGAGATCCAGTCCTATACAACCGATCCGCCGATTGCGCTGGGCCGGTGCCCGGTCTATGCTGTGCCCAGCCCAGACACCAAACGCATTTTCGTACTGAATCGGGGAAGCGACACGGTCTCGGTAATCAATGGCCAGACGAACGCTCTGAACCAATGCACTCCGTTTATTGACGGCCAGACTGGACGTACGGTGTCTTGCCATCCCACGCTGCCGCTTTCAACGTCTGCAGTGACGGCAAACGGCATTACACCTCCGAACGGAACCAGTGGAATGACAGCGACCGCAGAGCCCGTCTATGCGGAGTACAACGCGGCTACAAGTCAGCTTGTAGTGGCAAATTATGCGGGCGGAACCATCAGTGTTATCGACGTAAGCCTGGACCAGTTTGGCAACGACAGCACGACTTTCGGCACCACCTACACCATTCCGGTGGGCAAGAATCCCGCTAGCGTGACAGTTCTGTACGACGGCAGCCGTGCCTATACGGCCAACCAGACCGATGGCACAGTAACAATTGCCAACCTGACGAGTCATACGGTCGAGAAAACGCTGACGATTGTGGGTCATCCGCGCATTGTTGTTTCCACGCAGAATTCGCTTTACGGTAAGGTTTACATCGGTTCTCCCGACTCGCCCTACGTGACGATCCTGTCGACTACGACGGACCTGGTGGACACGACGGTATTGGTGCAAGGAAATGTTGTGGACCTGCGCGTGACAACACAAAATGCCGTAAGCGGCAATTCGAACGTGACCAGCCGTACACCAGGCCATGGTCAGCCATGCAACTTGCCCGGCATTCCCACGCCGACAGGTACGCAGACAGCTCTGCAGGCATGCCAGGCAATTCCGTAAAAGCAGTGGACGAGTTTACAAGTTGACAAGTTTGCGAGTTCCGAGTTTTGAGTGGCAGCGCTCGTCAACTTGTAAACTTGCAAACTTGGAAACTTGAGAACTTGGAAAGCCATTCCAAAACACGCGTCGATCTACTGCTGGTTGAGCGGGGGCTTGCTCCCAGCCGTGAGCGTGCGCGGGCGTACATTCTGGCCGGCCGCGTTCTTATTAACGAACAGAAAGTAGACAAGCCCGGGACCACGGTGGCCGGAGACGCAGCCGTGCGCATGCTGGGTGACGACTTGCCCTACGTGAGCCGCGGCGGCCTTAAGCTGGCAGCGGCATTGGAGCACTGGCATATCAACGCCGAAGGCCGGGCGTGCCTCGACGTAGGCACATCCACGGGCGGGTTTACAGATTGCCTGCTGCAGCATGGCGCAGCACAGGTAACTGCCGTCGATACCGGCTTTGGCCAGATCGCCATGAAACTGCGCAACGACGTGCGCGTGAGGCTGATGGAGCGCACAAATGCGCGGCTGCTCGAAGAAGCCGCACTCTCCGCAAAGAAGGGCGAGCCGGACCTGACGCTTCTGGTGATGGACGTTTCTTTTATTTCAGCAACGTTGCTGCTGAAGCCAGTGTTGGCTGCGGCGCCTGCCCTCACTGAGGCTGTGGTACTAGTCAAGCCTCAGTTCGAAGCAGGACGGGAGCACATCGGCAAAGGCGGCATTGTTCGTGACCCTGAGGCGCATGAGCTGGCAATCGCTAAAGTGGCGGATTGCGTGCGCGGACTCGGGTGGCTGGTCGTGGAGATCATTCCGTCGCCGATTACCGGTGCGGAGGGCAACAAGGAGTTTCTGCTGTACGCAAAGAAAGGGTAACGGGGCAGCAAGTTAGATGCACTTTACGCATGTTCGAGCGTGAGTGGGTTAGCCAGCTGGCGAAGCAGGTACAGGCACTCGGCTACTGATGGTCCTGGTTATTCAAGATCCGTGGCGCGTGCATCCATTACACTTGATCGCATGGCTCGGGTTGCAATCGTTTCAAAGCCGCACAAGGAAGAGCTGAGCCGGATTCTGCCCGAGCTCGTAGGTTGGCTGCGCGAGCACGGCATGGAGCCGCTGCTGGATCGCGAAGGCGCTCTGCACACCGATGTTGCGCCCTCGGTAGATCGCACCGAGATGGTGGCGTGGAATCCTGACCTGGTTATAGTGCTCGGCGGCGATGGAACGCTGCTGGCTGCGGCACGTGTTTTTGCTTCCTCGGGTACTCCGATCTTGAGCGTGAACCTTGGCTACCTGGGATTCCTGACTGAGATCAAGCTCGGCAACCTGTATCCCACTCTCGAAAGCTGGTGTGCGGGATGCCACGATGTTGACGAGCGCGCCATGCTGCATGCTTCGCTGTGGCGTGACGGCAAACAGCACTCCTGCTACGAGGCGCTCAACGAGGTCGTGGTATCGAAGGGCGACATTGCCCGCATGGGCGAGTTTGCAGTGGAACTCGACGGCAAGAATGTGGCGCAGTTCCGCGCCGACGGGGTAATTGTATCCACGCCTACGGGTTCAACAGCGTATACGTTGGCGGCCAACGGTCCAATCCTCACACCGGACGTGGACGCGCTGGTGGTAACGCCGATCTGTCCTCACCTGCTCACTCTGCGCCCCATTGTGGTGCGCGGCGATGCAAGCCTGAAAGTGAAGGTAGTCGGCATTCCGAACCTGGCACTGCTGACGGTAGACGGCCAGCAGGCAGTAGAGCTGCGCCTGGGCGATGAGCTGCGTTGCAATCGCTCAAAAAACACCGTGAAGCTAGTCCGCCTGAACGAAAGCGGCTTCTTTGAAGCGCTGCGCAGCAAGCTAAGCTGGGGAGAGCAGTAAGACAGTTTCCAAGTTGACCAGTTCACAAGTTCTCAGACGAACTCAATGCTCGTTAAGCCTATGCGAACTCGTCAACTCGTAAACTTGCAAACTCGTCAACAGCCCTTTAATTCGTCAGTTCCTGCAACAGCACTTTCGCTTTCGCGGCCAGCGTGCTGGCGCCATCAACATCGCCGGACTTGAGGGCTTCGCGCGCCTGCTTCAGATCTTCGCGGATGTGCGCGGCGGTGGTTTGCTCCTGCTCACTTAACTGGCGGTTGAGCCCGTTGAGGCCACGTTCAATTTCATTAAGCGAGTTTTCGGTTTGATAGCGTGCCCCAGCGGGGTCGCCTGACGAGAGCTGGCCGATCGCATTTACTTCAATCTGTCCGGCCGATGCTTGTTGGGTTTCCGGCGGAGGAGGCGGCGCAATCGCCTTCTTGTGCTTAGGCGGCTGCTTTACCGCTTGATATGGCAGCTTGGTTTCAGATACCCGCGGCTTGTTCGGGATGGTAACCTCAGGCGGCGGATCGGTATGCAGAGGCGCACTGGAAGTTGTTTGAATCGGGGGCGCCACTGAAGGCGCAGGTGTCTTTTGGTTCCGATGGAACCAGCACCCGGTGAGGAACAAGGGCAGTACCCACGCGACTATCTTGGCAGGAAACTTCATCCCGCAAGCCCTTTCTCGATTTCAGCACTCGCCGGTTGAAGATGCCGGCGTCCCCAGTCGGTGGCCGAGAGCGGAATTCGCAATCTGAACTCCGTGCCACGTTCTGCTCTTGATTGTACGTCGATGCTGCCGTGATGTAACTGGAGAATGCGGTACGTCATGCTTAGACCGATACCGCTGCCTTCCGTTTTGGTGGTGAAATAGAGATCGAAGATCTTTTCTCGAATTTCGTCCGGAATCCCTGTTCCTTCGTCGGAAATGCGCAGAATCGCTGACTTTCTGTCTTCTTCCAGAACAACTTCCAGCTTGCCGCCCTCGGGCATGGATTGTGCCCCGTTTTGAATCACGTTGAGAACTGCCTGCTTGAGCAAGTCGGCGTCGACGTTGGCGATAAGCGGCATGGGAGGCATCGAGGTTACGAGCGTAATGTTGCGCGTAGGCAATTCGGCAGACGCAAGCGAAAGCACATCTCCGACTACAGTGCGCAGGTCCTGTTCGCGGAGATCCAGTTCCACAGGACGCGAGAAATCCACGAGCATCTGCACCACCCGATCGAGCCGGTGAATTTCGCTTTCAATCACTTCGAGATGGCGCTGAGCGGGAGGGCTGGCGTCGCCCAGCTTGTTCTTGAGCAGCTCAAGATGCACAACGATGGCGTTGATGGGGTTCTTTACCTCGTGGCCGACGCCGGAAGTCAGCCGGCCGATAGCCGCCATGCGCCGCGAGAGTTCGAGCTCCGACTCGATCGCTTCAGCGGTTTCAAGGTCGTGCAACGTAACCAGTGCGCCCAGGCCCTGGCGGGTGTCCTCATCGTGGATGAACTCAAGGGACGCCTGGATGCGGTGCCCCATCTCTGTGCGGACTTCTTCATTCACCAAGGTCGCTCTGGCGGCATAAGCGTCACCCAGAAATCGGCCAAGTACGGTCGAGGAAGTGAATAAATCGTGTGCCTGAAGTCCAAGAATCGATTCTCGCGGAAGCTCAAGAAATCGACGGGCCGCTTCTGACACCAGCACGGCGCGACCGTCGGCTGTGAACAAAAGAATTCCGTCCTGCAGGTTGCCGAGAATCTGGTCGAGGTTCTCTTTCAAGGCGGAGAAAACTTCTTCGACATTGCGCATACGCTGGCCAATGCGTTCAATCTTGGTGGAAACCAGTGCCGCAGTGTCCTGGTTTGGCTTGGGCTTGGGCTCGATTGCCGTGGCTGACTCACCTGCCGCGGTCTCGGCGGCGTTTGTCCAGTAGTCCAGGCGGCGGCTGATTCTCTCCATCGGCTCAAGCGCAATATTGCTGAGCAGAAAGGCCGCCATCAGCGCTGTAAGCAGCGCGGCGCCCATCAGCGAAACGGCCTCCGTTCGCCAAGGCAGGTAGAAAGCTGCCAGCAACGTAGTGCGTATGCCCACATGCACACTTGCGAACGGCTTTCCATTATTGTCCAGCGGCACCACTACGTCGTAAACCTTCGGCGGGCCGAAGATCAGCGGGATCAACTGGAAGGAACTTGTGTTGAGTAGCTGCGTAAAATCCGGTCGATTGGGTAGCGGCTTATCTTCGTTCTCCGGAGACGTGCTCAACAACGTGATGGAATGGCTGTCGCCAATGTTGATGTCGTAAACGGTGAGCGAGTAGAGGTTGACGGAGTGAACCATCGACTTCAATTCGTCATTGCTGCGCACAGCCGTGACCATGAGTGCGCGCAGTTCGCCGGGATCATTGGGGTTGACCGTTTGATCGCGCAGTCCGGCTACAAGCGCATGCTGCAGAGCAAACCTGATCTGTTCGGCCACCATCAGGTTGGTGTCGTACGACTGCTTGACCGCGGCATTCAGCATCTGGCTCGCGTAGATCAGCGATTCTACCGCGGCAATGATGAACACCAGGGTCGTGATGGCCAGAACGAGTTTGGTCTTGAGACGCATGACTCAGTCGGTGCTGTTTTCCGGGCGTGTACGGCTATATTCTTTCAGTTTGTTATGCAGCGTCTTCAGGCTGACGCCAAGGATTTCCGCAGCGCGCGTTTTATTTTGTCCAGTAGCTTCAAGCGTCCGCTGAATGAGCAGGCGCTCGGCCTCGTCTACCGTAGTGCCAACATGGACGGGGATCATGCTTTGATTGGATGAATGTGCCGCAGCCGGCTGTTGCTTTGCGAATCCTGGAGCCAGATGTCCCACATCCAGCGGCGCGCCATCCGGGCATAGGATGACGGCGCGTTCAATGGTGTTGCGCAATTCGCGCACATTACCTGGCCAGCCATAGCCCATCATGCGGTCGATCATCGATTGTGCAACGCCGGACACGCGGCGATTGTGCTTGTCGTTCATCTGCGCCAGGATACTCTCAGCCATCAGCGGCAAATCTTCCATATGATCGCGCAGCGGCGGCATATGAATGTTGAAGACGTTGAGACGGTAGTAAAGGTCCGCGCGCAGATGGCCTTCTGCAACCGCGGTGTTCGGATCGCGATTGGTGGCGGCCAGGACCCGCACATCGATCTCCTGCTCATTGCGTCCGCCCAATCGGCGGAGCTTGCGCTCTTCAAGTACGCGCAGCAGCTTGGCTTGCGTGCCATTGGGCATTTCGCCGATCTCGTCCAGCAGCAGACTGCCACCGGCAGCAAGCTCAAAGCAACCGGAACGGCGCTCCGCTGCACCGGTGAATGCGCCCTTTTCATGACCGAAAATTTCGCTCTCGATCAGTGTTTCAGGAATGGCTGCGCAGTTGACGCCTACGAAAGGCTTTGTCTTGCGCGGGCTCAGATCGTGCAGAGTGCGCGCCACCAGTTCCTTGCCGGTACCGCTTTCACCGGTGATGAGCACATGTACATTTGAAGGCGCAATCTGCTCAATCAGGCCGAAGATTTCGCGCATCACTTTGGAGTTGCCCACCAGCGAGCCGAGAACTCCACTCTCACGCAAACGGCGGCGCGCTACTTCAAGCTCGATCTCGGTTTCGCGCTGGCGCGTGGCATTGCCCAGGATAGTGCGCAGGCGGGTGGCATCCACCGGCTTCTGCAGAAAATCGTAGGCGCCCAGCTTCATGGCCTCGACGGCGAGTTGGATGGAGCCCATGGCGGTAAGCACAACGACGGCAAGATTCGAATTAAGGCCGTTGTGTTGTTCCGAAAGCCTGGTAAGCAGGCCAATACCGTCCAGATTCGGCATCTTTAAATCGGTGACCACAATGGACGGATCCCAAGCCAGGATCTTGTTCCAGGCCTCGATACCGTCTCGCGCAGTTTCAGTGCGATAGCCCCAGCCGGAGATGAGTTCGGCCAGGCCCATGAGCGCATTGGGCTCGTCTTCAGCAATGAGGACTTTTACGGCATTCTGCATAAGGACTTTCAGAACCGGGGATCAACCTAATCTATTCTATGCACCCGAACCCGCTCCACTGGCTTTTTCGCTGAGTTCGGCCCACCTGGCGTAAAGATCGTCACTTTCCAATTGGGCGGCGTCAAGCTCAGCCAGTGCCTGCTGCAGCGCGTCCGCATCGGTCGCAATGTCAGGGTCTTCAACACGGTCGCGCGCCGTCGCCAATCGCTCGTCCGAGGCTTCAACGCGCTGCTCAATGGTGGCGTATTCCCGCGCTTCAAGGTAGGAGAGCTTCTTCTTTGCGGGTCCGGCGGCGTTGCCGGAGTCAGTTTGCTTTGCGGTACGAGTGGGCGGGGACTGGGCAGATTGTTGCTCCGCGAGCCAGTCTTCCCATTGCGCGTAATCGGCAAAGCGGCCAATTTGGCCGTGCCCATCCAGCCCCAGGACGATTGTAGAAACGCGGTTGAGCATATAGCGGTCGTGCGTTACCAGCACCAGTGCGCCGGGAAACTCAAGCAGGTTGTCCTCAAGAATTTCAAGTGTTGCCAGGTCAAGGTCGTTCGTCGGCTCGTCAAGCAACAGTACGTCTGCCGGCTCAAGCATCAGCTTGGCGATGAGCACACGGGCGCGCTCGCCGCCGGAGAGATTGCGGACCGGTTGATTAAGCTGCTCGCTCGTAAACAGGAACCGCGAGGCCCAACTGGCAACGTGAATCGTGCGGCCTTGGTAGTTGACGCCGTCTCCTTCAGGCGCAAGTGCGCGGCGCAGCGTCAGGCTATCGTCAAGCTCGCGTAACTGGCTCAGATACACAAGCCGAAGAGCTTCAGCGCGGCGAATAGCCCCTTGCGCAGGCTCGACTTCGCCGCGCAGCAGGCGCAACAGCGTTGTCTTACCGCTGCCGTTCGGGCCCACCAGGCCCACCTTCATGCCGGCCGTAAGAATAAAGTTGAAGCCCTCAAATAGCAGCCGCGCCTGGGCAGGATTCGCTGTCTGAGAGGGAAGCGTTGGTTGATCAGTTGCGTTTTCGCCTTCGGGCACCGCGCAGGCCACGCCTTCGAATTCAACCAGCCGTTTGGTCTTGCGCTCGCTGGCTTCAAAGTCGATGCCTGCAAAGTTCACGCTGGTGCGCGTGTCCATGGCAGCGAGTTTGCCGATCATGGCGTTTGCCGTGTCGATACGCGCTTTGGATTTTGTCGTGCGAGCCTTGGGACCGCGGCGCAGCCACTCAATCTCAGTCCGAACACGGTTGCGCAGGCTCTCCTGCTGGCGCGTTTGCGATTCAAGATATTCTTGCTTCTCTTCGAGAAACCGGCTGAAGGTCCCCTTTACGCGTAACAGGCCCTCAGCAAACACGCGGTTCAACTCGATAATCTGCGTCGACGTGCTTTCGAGAAAGTAGCGGTCGTGGCTCACCGTGACCACGGCGAAGGATGCGTTCGCCAGTAATTCCTCCAGCCATTCAATGCCGGCCAGATCCAGATGATTGGTAGGCTCGTCCAGCAGCAGCACATCAGGCGCGCCGATCAGCGCTTCCATAATTGCCAGCCGCTTGCGCCAGCCTCCTGAAAGCGATGCCGCTTCCGCGTCGAGATCGTCAAAGCCAGTGCGGCCCGCCAACTCGCGTAAACGTCCCTCACGTTCGTTTTCGTTTACATGTGTCGCGACCAGGGCGTTTTCGAGTACCTGGCGGACGTTAAGGCCGGGAGCAAAGCGCGAGTCCTGCGGCACGTAGGCGGCGCGGGCGCGTTTGCGCACAGCCAACTCTCCCGTATCCGGCTCCACTTGGCCGGCAAGCAGGGCCAGCAACGTGGATTTGCCGGCGCCGTTGGGGCCGATCAGGCCGATCCGGTCGCCATCTTCAACTGTGAACGAGATGTTCTGAAACAAAGGAGTTGCGCCAAATTGCTTGGTAACGGATTGCGCGTTGAGGATCGGGGGCATCTCTTCAAGATTAACGGGTCGGTTTGGCGCACCGACGGAGGCCCTTGGACTTCGCTACAATGTATCGGCGATTATTGGAGTAGCCGTATTTATGAAGAAAATTCCTTCGTTTTGGATGAGGACTGTCTTGTCGCAGATTCCAACACTGATTACCGCAGGCGCAGTGGCGCTCGCTTCAGGCACGGCAGGCGCGCAAAGTGCGGCCGCAACCTTTGGCCCCTCAAACCCGTTCTACGCGCCGAGCACGCTGCCGTTTCATGCACCGCCCTTTGACAAGATCAAGGACGCGGACTATCAGCCGGCCATCGAAGCGGGCATTGCGCAGAACATCGCAGAGAATGAAGCCATCGCCAACAACCCCGCCGCGCCCACGTTTGAAAACACCATCGTGGCCATGGAGAAAAGCGGACGGCTGATCGATCGCTCCATGTCGGCCTTCAATGGAGTGTCGGGCGCGGACATGAATCCCGTGCTGCAGAAGACGCAGGATGAGGTTGCACCGAAGCTCGCCGCCATGCAGGATGCCATTCTGCTGAACTCCAAGCTGTTTGCCCGCGTTGAAAAAATCTACAACGAACGGCACACTCTCAAGCTCGATCCCGAGGCCCTGCGGCTGGTGGAGAACGACTACAAGCAGTTTGTGCTGGCCGGTGCGCGGCTTTCTGAAGCCGACAAGGCCGAGCTGAAAAAGCTGAATGAAGAAGAAGCCAACCTGAGCACGGCATTTGTTTCAAAGCTGCTGGCTGCGGCAAAAGCGGGAGCGTACGTCACCACCGATAAAGGTGCGTTGGCAGGCCTCAACGACGCGCAGTTGGCTGCGGCCGCTGTTGCAGCCAAAGAGCGCAAGGTTGAGGGCTACGTAATTCCGCTGCAAAATACGACTCAGCAGCCTGACCTGCAGGATCTTACCAATCGCGATACGCGCAAGGCGCTATTTGATGCCTCGTGGACACGCGCCGAACGCGGCGATGCAAACGACACTCGAGCCACCATTGCGCGAATGGCACAGTTGCGCGCGCAGAAAGCCAAGCTGCTCGGTTTTCCCAACTATGCGGCATGGAAGCTGACCAATCAGATGGCCAAGACTCCGGAGGCGGCACTCAAGTTTATGGATGCGCTGGTGCCGGCGTCGACGGCGAAAGCCGAGGGCGAAGGCAAGGACATCCAGGCGCTCATTGATTCGCAGAAAGGTGGCTTCAGGCTCGGCCCGTGGGATTGGAATTTCTACGCCGAACAGGTACGCAAGGCAAAGTACGATCTCGACGAATCGCAAATCAAGCCCTACTTCGAACTGAACAACGTGCTGCACAATGGCGTGTTTTACGCCGCGACTCAGCTGTATGGAATAACGTTCAAGCAGCGCACTGATATTCCTGTCTACAACCCTGACGTGCAGGTTTACGAAGTGTTCAACGCGGATGGCAAGCCGCTGGCGCTTTGGTATTGCGACTACTTCAAGCGCGACAGCAAAAACGGCGGCGCATGGATGGATTCATTTGTGGGCCAGTCGAAACTGCTGGGGACGCTGCCGGTGGTGTTCAACGTGGCCAACTTTAGTAAGCCGGCGGCGGGCGAGCCGGCGTTGCTTACCTACTCCGATGTCACGACCATGTTTCATGAGTTCGGGCACGCGTTGCACGGCATGTTTTCGAATACGACTTATCCAAGCCTGTCGGGTACATCTGTGCCGCGCGACTTCGTGGAATTCCCATCGCAATTCAACGAGCACTGGGCGCTGAATCCCAAGGTGTTTGCGAATTACGCCAAGCACTACAAGACTGGTGCATCCATGTCGGCTGAGCTGGTTGCGAAAATTAAAAAGTCAGACACCTTCAACCAGGGCTACATGCTGACGGAGTTGCTGGCTGCAGCGCAACTCGACATGCAGTGGCACACGCTCGGCGTCGACGCTCCCCTTCAGGACCCCGACCAGTTTGAGAAAGCCGCGCTCGAAAAGGTGCACATGGCACTCAGCACTGTGCCTCCGCGCTACCGGTCGAGCTACTTCCTGCACATCTGGGGAAACGGCTATGGAGCAGGGTACTACGCGTATCTGTGGTGCGAGATGCTGGACGACGATGCCTACCGGTGGTTTGAAGAAAATGGCGGCCTCACTCGCGCTAACGGCGATAGGTTGCGCAAGATGATTCTTTCCATCGGTAACACTGAGGATCTTGAAAAGGCCTACGTCGCATGGATAGGACGAGAGCCCGATACCAAGGCGATGTTGAAGGATCGTGGCCTGCTGCCGGACGCATCTAAATAAAACCGTGTTGAGAACCAGCGCATAGCGAGCGGCACGATCTGCTGCTCGCTATGCGCGAAGTTTGGAAATGGAATCATGTTGAATCTCGAGATTTCTGCCGCGGAAGCCGCGGAGTTGCTCAATGCAAAAAGCGCGAAGATCGTTGATGTTCGCGAACCTTGGGAGTTTGCGAAGACCAGCATCGAAGGCAGTCTGCTGATGCCGATGGGCGAAGTGCCTTCGCGCGCCAATCAGGAACTGGATCCCGACGAGCCGCTGCTGGTGCTCTGCCACCATGGCGTGCGTTCAATGAACGTAACCGTGTGGATGCGCAACCAGGGTTTTGAGCAGGCGCAATCGGTGCGCGGCGGCATTGACGCATGGTCGCGCGAAGTGGATCCTCAGTTGCCGCGTTACTAGCCTGCATTGTTCCGCGCCGGGGCGCATTTGCTGCACGCTGTATTTGCTCAGGCGGAGCCGCGTACTGCGTTTGCGGTCTATACTCACTTTTGTCTGCAATTGAAAGGAGCACTTATGTCTTCTACGGCGGTTGATTTTGCGCGCCAGAACTACCCTCGCTTTCTTGATGAGCTGAAATCATTGCTGCGTATCCCCTCAATTTCCACCTTGCCTGAACACGCGGATGACTGCCGCAAGGCCGCCCAAACGCTGGCCACCGAAATGCAACGTATCGGCATGGAGAACGTTCGCCTGATTGAAACCAGCGGACATCCGCTTGTGTATGCAGACTGGCTGCATGCGGCGGGCAAGCCAACGGTACTGGTGTACGGCCATTACGATGTGCAGCCGCCCGATCCGCTGGATGAGTGGCTATCACCGCCATTTGAGCCGACCATTCGCGACGGAAACATCTACGCACGCGGAGCAGTCGACGACAAGGGCCAGGTTGTCGCGCAGGTCAAAGCGCTGGAGTCGCTGCTGGCTGCAACTGGCAAGCTCCCCTTGAACGTGCGCGTGCTGTTCGAAGGTGAAGAAGAAGTGGGTGGAGAGGGAATTGCGAAGTTTGTTGCTTCAAAGCCGCCGGAGCTGAAAGCCGATTTCGCACTCGTATCGGACACCGAGTTGTTTGCGCCCGGGCTGCCTACGTTATGCGTCGGACTGCGCGGCATGATCTATACCGAACTTGAAGTAAAAAGCTCGCGCACCGATCTGCATTCCGGCATGTATGGCGGCGCCGCGCCGAATGCGTTTGTGTCCCTGGTTCATATCCTGGCCAAGCTCAAGGACGAGAACGGCCACATCCTTATCCCCGGTTTTTACGACGATATTATTCCGCCCAGCGCGGAGGAACTGGCTGCGTGGAAGAGCCTGCCTTTCGATGAAGAAGAGTATCGAGCAAAGGAAGTTGGCTCAAAGCAGTTGGTCGGCGAGGCCGGCTACAACGTAATGGAGCGGACCTGGGCGCGGCCCACCGTCGATATCCACGGGATTCCAGGCGGCTTTACCGGCGCAGGCGCCAAGACTGTGATTCCCGCCAAGGCTACAGCCAAAGTATCCATGCGCCTGGTTCCCGGCATGATGCCCGCAAAGGCATTCGCGTTGTACAAAAACTACGTTGAAAAGATCGCACCTAAGGAAGTGGACGTGGATGTGCGGCTGATCCACTCCGGCGATCCGTGCCTGATTCCGGTAAATAATAAATATATTCAGGCAGCAACGCGCGCCCTGCACGAAGTGTGGGGCAAAGATACGGTGTTCATCCGCTCGGGCGGTTCCATTCCGATCGTTGGGGACTTTGATCGCCACCTCGGCTTGCCCAGCGTGATGATGGGTTTCGGCTTGCCTGATGACAACCTGCACGCGCCAAACGAAAAGTTCCACCTCAAGAACTTTGAACTCGGAATCATTTCGCTGATCCGGTTTATGGAGGAGGCGGGCGCCTGAGTCAAGTTCCCGACGCGGACACGGTAGGGGTCGTCCTCGCAGGAGGACGTTCTACCCGCATGGGTGCGGACAAAGCCACAGTCGAATTCAACGGCCACCTCCTGATTGAACATGCCATCGGCCTATTGCGCCAGGCAGGGCTTCCGGTCTTGATAGCTGGCGACCGCCCAGATCTAAAAAACTTCGCTCCAGTTGTTGCCGACCATGGTTCATCCCGGGGGCCGCTTGGGGGTGTCTGCGGGGCATGGCAGGTTACTTCAGTACCCTGGGCTGTTTTCGTGTCTGTGGACCTGCCCTTGCTTCCCGCGGCATTGCTATGGGTGATGCAGGAAATTGCGCACGTTACTGGTCACGCGGTGGTTGTGCCTTCAGTAAACGGCTTTGCGCAGACATTTCCAGCGGTGCTGAACCGTGCGACATTGCCAGCACTCAAGGCCGAACTGGAAGCGGGGCGGGGTGGATGTTTTTCGGCCTTCCAGGCTGCGGCAGAAGCGCTCGGCCAACAAGTGCACATCGTTCAGACCGAGGAGCTTGTGCAGTCGGGGCAACTGACGCATCCAGATGGGCTGCCTGTGTCGCGATGGTTTTTCAACATGAACTCCGCAGCCGAACTGGAGCGAGCGCGGGTCTTCAGGCGGGGCAGAGATGGCAAGCGTGGCTAGGGCGCGCCAGAGCTTTTTCGCGTAAGCTGAGGTTATTGCGATGACCGAAACGCTGCCCAACGGAGAACCAGAGGACGCGCTACCGCATGAGCTGACGGAGGCGATCGAGAAGCCGTCAGAGGTGGAGCATGGGCCGATCATCTCGTTCGAACACGTGAACATTGCATTCGGCGGGCGTCCAGTTCTTGAGGACGTCAGCTTTACAGTCGATCGCGGTCAGACGCTGTGCATACTGGGCCGCAGCGGCGTTGGCAAATCAGTAACACTGCGCCTGCTCATGGGCTTTCTCAAGTCGGATTCCGGTTCCATCCACGTGGAGAACAAGGAGATCACGGAACTTGATGAAGAAGGAATGCGCGAGATTCGCAAGCGCGTAACCATGGTCTTTCAAAACGGAGCGCTCTTTGATTCATTGAGTGTGCGCGAGAACGTGGCATTTCCACTGCGTGAGCGCGGCGGCCTGGCAGAAGATCAGATCGAACAGATTGCAGATCGCCTTATCGAAATGGTTGGCGCAGACGATGTTGTTGAAAGTCTGCCTGCGAGCTTATCAACGGGACGCAAACGCGCAGTCGCCATTGCGCGCGCGCTCGCAGCTCAGCCCGACGTGGTTTTGTACGACGAACCGACGACAATGGTGGATCCCCTGATCGCGAAAAGGCTGGGCAATCTGATTCAGCGTTTGAAAAAGCAACTCGGATTCACGAGCATCGTTGTGACGCATGATATGCGCTTTGCAGAACGGCTTGCTGACACGGTCCTATTCCTTCACCAGGGCCGCGCAGCATACTTTGGACCGCTGCAGGGATTTATTACTTCGGGGGATATCAACATTCAACAGTTTCTAACTTTGGACGCCTACGAGTTACCTTTGTCACCTGGGGGTTGATCTCAACGTAACTAAAGTTGTAGATATTATGTATTGCGATCCGGGGGCAGTGGGGGGATTCTATATTCAGTCAAAGTTCCACGAGATCCCGATCGCAGAACGTGGGAAGCACATTCGCAGGTTTGGCGGTCTTTCATCCTTTCTTTGTTAGGATAAGGGTATCGATTGCTGATTTCCGCACTCGTTGATTTCATTGAATGAGTGCAGAGTATCCCATTCGCATTCATCCTGAGGACGTTTAACACTTGCTGTTGCGTTTCAAGTTGCAGGCCAGTTCTGGCTGGTGACCAGTTAAGTGCAACGGCAGGTCAAGTAAGAGCCGTGCCAAGGCGCAGACCTGTTTGGAGAGGTCTGCAGGCGTAGAAACTGGGCGTGTATCTGAAAGTCGTTTACCGGCCAAATAGCACGGAAACAAGAACTTCAGAGTTAACCAGCACCACTTTTGTCGCATTGCAATCTGCCGATGGGTATCAGACCCTGATAAAACCCCGGATATAGAACCCTTGAGGTCTGCGGAAGCAAATGGCAACTTCAGAATTCTGGCAAAGACTTTCCGCTTCGGTTTCTTCCATTGAATGGGAAGTACCGCTTTCAGTGGAGTCTTCGCGCGTCACGCGTGGAACCGCGAAATTCTGGATGGCTCTTGATGTGGCGACGATCATTGTGGCAGGTGCGGTGGCCACAATGTACGTGTTAAAGACCGGGTTGATCGATCTGGCAGTGAATTTTTGGAACGGCACCCTGTTTGTCCACGACCCGATGTGGAGTCTTTTGGGGCTGTTTTCGGTTTTCACGGTGTCCCTCCTCCTCACCAGCAAGCGCCTGCACTTATACTCTCCGACGCGTATTTCAAACGTCTTGAATGAGCAGCGGATGAGCATGCAGGCGTGCTTTACCGCCGGGTTGGTTCTCACCGGGACAATCTATCTGGATCGAGCGGTCTATGTTCCTCGCACCGTAGTGCTGATTACCATCGGGCTGGTAACAGTTGCCTTAGGGGTACGCCGGTTTCTTTATCGACTCATGCTCTACAACCGCTACGACCGGGGCGTGGGCACTCGCAATGTACTGATTGTCGGTACTGGACCTGAGGCGCATGCGCTGCGCCATCACCTGGAAAGCATCAGGCATCTTGGTTACACCTTCAAGGGCTTTGTACCATTGCCCGCGCAGGAATCGGTGTCCCCAAACAGGACACCGGATATCATCGGCACCTACGACACCCTATTTCAGCGTGCCCGAGCCATGTTCGTAGATGAGATATTCTTTACTTCGCCTTGCGAGCACGGATTGATGCAGAATGCTCTTGAGCTTGCCCGCGTGCAGGGTGTGGATCTCCGCATTATTCCGGACATGTATGACGGTTTGGCATGGAACAGTCCGATTGAATACATCGGGCAATTTCCAACCATCCCTTTGCATCGTGGAGACGTGCCGGAACTCGCGCTCATCTTCAAGCGCGGCTTTGATGTACTGTTTTCCGTGCTGTTCCTGCTTGTGTTCTCTCCTTTGCTACTAGTCATCGCAATTGCCGTCAAGCTGGATTCCGCGGGACCCGCGCTATACAAGTCAGAGCGGATTGGCAAGAAGGGCCGCGTATTCCGCTGCCTCAAGTTCCGCACCATGGTGCAGGAGGCTGACAAGCTTCGCGACGAAATGGCGCACATGAACGAGCGCGACGGTGTGCTGTTCAAAGTGTCAAACGATCCGCGCATTACCGAGCTTGGGCATCTGCTGCGCAAGTATTCGCTTGATGAGTTGCCCCAGTTTCTTAACGTGCTGAAGGGCGACATGAGCGTTGTGGGGCCGCGGCCACCGATCGCCAGCGAAGTGAGGGAATACAAACTGAACCACCTGCGCCGGCTCGACGTAACACCCGGCATCACTGGCCTGTGGCAAGTGCAGGGACGACAGGATCCGTCGTTCGCCAGTTATGTTTCGATGGACGTGAACTATATCGACAACTGGAGCATCTGGCTCGATTTCAAAATCATCATACGCACGATCGGCGTGATCTTTACTGGGACGGGCTCCTAGAGCCTGTTAAGTGAGGAAGGACAGGAAGGCCGCCTCTCCCCCGGGGGCGGCTTTTTTGTGTCGCGCTGTAGACTAATTATGTGAAGATCGCGATTGCCCAGATCGATCCTACGGTCGGGGACTTTACCGGGAATGTTGAGAAGATAGTTGCCGCAAGTCGCCGCGCAGCCGGCCTTGGCGCGCGTCTTACCGTATTTTCAGAGTTGGCTATCTGCGGCTATCCCCCGGCCGATTTTCTTGAGAAGCCGAGTTTTTTGGCGCGCTGCCGAACCGCGGTGGATGAGCTTGCCCTGGCCACCAGTGAATTGACGACCGCTGTCCTGGCGGGCATTGCGCTGCCTGCGATGAACGACAGTGGCAAGCCTGCAGTGAATGCGGCCGTGCTGCTTGATGGTGGCAAGCTTTTGCTGGAGCAGCACAAGCGGTTGCTGCCATTCTACGACGTGTTCGATGAGCAGCGATACTTTGATGCTGCGCGCACTCAGCAGGTGGTTGAGCTTGACGGCACGCGCCTGGCGGTGACGATCTGCGAGGATGCGTGGAACGATAAAAACTTTTGGCCGCGACGCCTGTATGCAGTCGATCCTATGCATGAGTTGATGCGAGGGCGTCCTGACGTGCACATCAATTTGTCGTCCTCACCGTTTTGGCATGGCAAGCGCGCAGTGCGGCGCAGCATGTTGGCTGCAATCGCAAAGCGCGACGGCATACCGGTGCTGATGTCGAACCAGGTGGGCGGCAACGACAGTCTCATCTTCGACGGCTCGTCTTTCGCGCTCAATGCGCGCGGAGAGCTGATTGCTCAGTGCGCATCTTTTGAAGAAGATCTGGTCTTGCTTGATCCGTTTGAAACGCAGCCTATCAATCCCGCCGAAGAAGACGATACAGAAGCTGCTTATCGCGCGCTTGTGCTGGGCACACGCGATTATGTGCGCAAGTGCGGCTTCAAGAAAGTGCTGGTAGGGCTGAGCGGTGGAATCGATTCTGCGCTGGTGGCGGCCATTGCAACTGAAGCTCTGGGTGCGGAGAACGTAACGTGCATCGGCATGCCAAGCCCATATTCGTCCAGCGGGTCAATCGATGACAGCCGGCAACTGGCTGCGAACCTGGGCATACGATTTGAAGTGATTGGAATCAGCGACCTGTTCACCGGCTTCACGCAAACGTTAGCACCGCTGTTTGCCGGCACAAAGCCCGATACAACGGAAGAAAATATCCAACCGAGAATTCGCGGCACGCTGCTGATGGCGCTCTCAAACAAGTTTTCCGCGCTGGTGCTCACCACCGGCAACAAGTCTGAAATGGCGGTTGGTTATTGCACGCTCTACGGCGACATGGTGGGTGCGCTGGCGGTGATCGGCGACCTGGTGAAGACGCGCGTCTATGCCGTTTGCCGCTGGCTCAACCGCGAACGCGAAGTTATTCCCTGGCCGATCTTGGAGAAGCCGCCTTCCGCGGAGTTGTTTCCTGGGCAGAAGGACACTGACTCGCTGCCTCCGTACGATGTGCTTGATCCCATCGTAGAGGCTTACGTGGAGCGCTACGAGACCCCGGAGCGGATTGCGGAAGGAAACGGATACCCACTGGCACTCGTCCAACAGGTGGTGCACCTGGTTGAGCGGTCGGAGTACAAACGCCAGCAGGCGGCGCCGGTGCTGAAGGTTACGCCAAAGTCGTTTGGAATGGGGCGCCGATTCCCGATCGCCGTCAAAGTGCAGGTATAAGTTAGAATTTGGGTAGATTGCCCCAGAGGAAATCTGCCGCGAAATAAGGAGAAACCGCTTGACTCGTCTGTACGCACGTACCGCCGGCGCCGCCGCGCTGGCCATTCTGTCCCTCACCGTTCTCCATGCCTCAGCGCAGACCGAGGTGCCCGCCGCACCGGCGCAGACGCCTGCCACGCCCTCCGCACCGGCACCTGCTTCGCCAACGCCTGAGGCACTGGTGTTTCCCAAGCCGAACCCCGAGTTCTTTACGGCGACTACGCCCACCATCGACACAATCAACGCCTTTCTCGAGGCAAGCTGGGGCTATGAAGAGAACCGCATCTGGCAGGTTGAAGCTGTGCTTAAGACGGCCGTCGACGGCGTCAGCAAGGTGATTGTGTACATCGGCGACAAGAGCGGCAAAGAAAAGCCGACAGTGCTGCAGTTCTTCGCCATGCCCGACGGCAAGCACATCATCACTGGAAACGACATTGTTGCGTTTGGCGACAAACCCTATGCGGATTTTCGCGCCAGGCTGCAGCAGGAAGCGACGGGGCCCGCAAGAGGCGCAGTATCCAAAGATCTTGAACTCGTAGAATTCGCTGACTTCCAGTGCCCGCATTGCAAGGAAGCACAGGCCAATATGGACAAGCTGGTCGCGGATTTCCCGAAGGCTCGCATCGTATTTCAGAATGATCCGATAGCTTCGCTTCATCCGCAGGCGAACAAGGCGGCCGCTTACGGCGTTTGCGTTGCCAAGATGGGTGGCAGCACCGCGTTCTTCAATTTCGCTGCAGATGTGTTCAATGGCCAGGACGGATTGGCCACTCCCGATGGTGCCACGATGACATTGAACAGCGCATTGGCCAAGGCAAGCCTGGACCCTGGCAAAGTTGCCGCATGCGCAGATTCCGCTGAAACAAAGGCTCAAGTGGATGCATCCGTGAAGCTGGCTTCCGATCTCGGCATCGGCCAGGTGCCCACGCTGGTGATCAACGGCCGCGAGGTTCCTGCCAATGTGCCGTACGATACGCTGAAGAAGATTGTTGCCTATCAAGCCAAGCTCGACGGCGTTACGATGTAACTTCAAAGCAAGGACAAGCAATCAGGGCGCAGCTTCGGCTGCGCCCGTTGTTTTTTTAATGGGAGAGTTATTGCGCCTGCGATGCACGCTCAATGCGCAGCATGGGCGTGTGGCCGCTGGGCTGGGTGTAGCGAACCACGTGCGGTGTGATCACGATCAGCAGCGAAGCAAAGCTCTTCTGCGTGTCCTTGTCGGTGATGTTGTTCATCCCGGGAATCTCGCTCAGTCCGGGAGTGCCGCTGATGGCGCGGCTCTCGGCCTTATCCAGATCGCTGACGACAACCACGGCCGAGCCGTCCTTGACGGTAACCACGCCGGAGTAGGCGCGATTGTTAAGCACCGGGTTGCTGTTAATGGACGCGCCGGAAAGCGCTGACATCTGCAGATCGATGGTCAGCGCCACACGATCGTCACGCATGACATTGGCGGTAGTCTTCAGCGTCATGCCCAGATCCTGGTATTGCACCTGGGGAATGTTGGGCACCGATCCCTGCAGCGAAGCGAGAATCGATGAAAGGCTGCCGGAATTTCCAGCCGTCGTAAGCCCGGGGATGTTGGGAACGCTCGAAGAAAGGCCGGAAAACGCGGACGTTTGAATGGGATAGCGCTGGCCAAGTTTCAGTGTTCCTGTTTCGCCGTCGCCAAGCCGCAGCTGTAGCGAATCAAGTTCGCGCGAATCGGAGGAGTTCAGGTTGAAGTGAGCCGTTGCCGGTCCGGGCGACAATGCTGAGGCGGTGATCCCGCCGCCGAACAGCGCAAGGCCATTGGAGAATACCGAGCTGCTTACCTGTCCCGAGGCAAGCAAAATGCCGAGGATGGCCAGCGTATCGCCGGGAGCCGCAAGACCCGAGGAGATGATCTGCTGCACAAGACTGGCATTCTGGCTCAGGATGGATTGTTCTTCGGCGTATACGTTGTATGCTGCAAAAGTCTGCGGCGGCTGAATGCCGAGATTGCGCTCGCTGCGATGCGCTATCTGAATCACCTTGACTTCAAGCACGACCTGGTTGCGCCCATCCATGAGGCTGCGAAGGGTTGAGTTGAATGCATCGATTGCATCTTTGGGAGCGCGCACAACAAGTGCGCCGGCGGAGTGGTCAATGTCCGCCTGCTTCATGTTGAACACTTGCTTCGCCAGAGTGCTCACGGCGGTCATCTCTTCATCCTTCAGGCCGGGAAGATATATCGTCTCCAGCACTTGGCGGGTGAACTCCTGCCGTTTTGTTGCACTTTCGTCTGCGACCACCACGCGATGAGCATCGAGCGGAACGTAGAACGTATGCGTGACCATGCCGGCGGCCTGCGCGGCAGATTCAAAGCCGGCGTCATCGATGTCGAGCCGTGCCGATGTGGAGCGCACGCTTTCGTCCATCATGGAATCAATGCCGAAAGCTTTGAGCACCTGTTCGACAATCTGGCGCCTATTTGAGCGCAGATGAAAGCTATGCCGCTCAGTTGATGGCTCAAGCCTCACAGAGTCGCTGAGATCAGGTGCCTGTTGGGTATTGACAGACGTCGGTTGCCGGCCCGCATCATCGCCAAGCTCGTATAGATGCTGCGTGGCTGCAATGTTCTTCGGATCGATCTCGAGCGCACGCGTTAGCGCTGCGCGAGCGCCTTCCGAATCTCCGCGCAAGCGATCCTTTGAGGCGGTCTGAATCAGCGCGGTGACTGCATGGTTCCGCGCAACTTCACCGGCCAGACGGTAATTGTCGTTGGCGGGATCGAGCTTGGCCGCCTCATCGTAGTCTCTCAGCGCTTCTTCAAAACGCCCGGTCATGAAAAGCTTGCTGGCTTCGAGATAGAGCTTCGCGGCACGGCGACGATCGCGCTCGCGTGGCCGTGCGGCATCTGCGCCGGGGAGGGATGGGGCCTGAGCACTCTGTGGCGCATTTGCCGGCACTGATTCCGGCGCTGAAGTAGTCGTCTGCGCGATTGCGAAGATGTGAGGCGATGCAAGCAACAACAAAGTAGAAATGGACGCGGTCCACATGTTTCGGCGAAGTGCAGCGAGACTATGCGAGCAAGGCAGCATCATTGGTCCACCTTCGTGTGCGCAAGCAAGGCGGCAAGAGACGTCGCGCAGGCCTCGGGCTGGTGTTGACTCAGGTCGTCGAAACTGAAGTGGCCCGTCGCGACAGCAATCACAGGCAGTGAGTTGGCGTGCGCCGCTTCAATATCGCGGGGCGTATCGCCTACCACGCAGACTGTGGCATTGGCTCCGGCCATCTCTCTTGCCTTGGCTGCGGCCTGGGCTATGAGTTCGGAACGGACGGAAAAATGATCGCTGAATCCGCCGAACTTGAACCACTCCCGCAGCCGGGCCTGCTCGATTTTGATCCAGCCAATTGCCTCGAGGTTTCCGCTGGCGACGCCAAGGCAGGCGCCTTTGCCGACGAGGTATCTCAGGACTTCTTCAACGCCTGGCATGCGGATCGGTTCCAATTGGCCGCGCTGATCGGCTACAGCGCTGCGCATGGCCTCAAGAACGGCCTCAGTGCGCTCTTCCATGACCTTGGCGGGGATGCCAGCCTGTTCGCAGGCTTCGCGAAGGATGGCGGTGTCGGTATTGCCGGCTAGCTGCACGCCCGCGAACGACAGCTCAAAGCCGGTAACCCGCTTGAACGACGTGGCAAAAGAATTGAAATGAATGCGGTCGCGGCTGCGTATCAGCGTGCCGTCAATATCGAACAGGTAGGCTGCCTGGGCATCCCAGGCGAACCCGTGCTTAATAGCTATACGGTCTGGTTGGGTAGTTGGAGTGGTCAGCATGATGTCGGCTTGGCGCCGCCTGCCTCGGCTCCTGCTTATCCTTGGCGAAAGCCCTGGCGGAAGGCGCTAAACACAGGACGTTCGCTACGCACCGGACGCTTGAGTTCTGTGCGAACTTCAGAAAGATCAAGGCCAAGCTCAGCCATTGCACGGCTCAACGTGTTGCGGTGCATACCCAGCTCTTCAGCTGCCTTGCACTGGTTCCCCCGGTGCGCCACCAGAACTTCGCGTAAATATTGTTTTTTAAACTCGCGAACGGCCTCCTCATACGGGATTCCGCTGGAGTGCATTTGCGTGACCAGGCTATCCAGTTCTCGTCTCACGTCTACCCCTCGAACTTCCTATACTAAATCCGCATTTTCGACTGCGCCATACTTTTATTTCAGATTCGTGAATGCGGCGGATGCATCCATTCCGGAGCCTGTTCCTGCATCTCGTCGATGCCATGACGAACACGATTGGCAAGTTCGCCTGGACTCAGGTTCGTGGTCACGTGACAGGCTCCATAAAAATATTTGGGCAGCGTTGCTTCAGCCAGCCACGGTGACTTTGGAAAGAAAGCCAATACGATCAGAATGCTGATCATGACCAGCACCGCTCCCTGCACAAAACCAAATGCCGCACCGGCCAGCCGGTCCAGGCAACCCAGTCCGATCTTGTGCACGATCTTCGCGATCAAGTGGCCAATCAGATTGGCGAGCGCCATAATCACCAGCGCAATCAAAAGAAACCCGATCGCATTTGCAACCGCTTCAATACGCACAATCGGCAGTATCAGGGCGGCGATTCGTCCATAGTTCCAGGCAGCAATCAGAAGTCCAAAGATAAGGCCGCACAGCGAGCATACGGAACGGAATAGGCCCTGGCTGATGCCTCCAATGGTTGCCGCTGCAAGCACGATTACGATGGCCCAGTCCACCCACGTCATATTGCACTCCTGCTATTTCGCGATCCTGACTTGCTGTGCGGTACTCACTTGCTACAGGCTTAGCTGGCGTCCGGTCAAGCGGCGGAATGCCTCAAGATACTTGGCTTGCGTTCTCTCCGCAACTTCCGGCGGCAGGCTCGGCGCGGGAACCTGCTTGTTCCAATGAATCGATTCAAGGTAGTCGCGCACGAACTGCTTGTCGAACGAGGCCTGTGCGCCACCAGGTTTCCAGGCAGCGCCTTCCCAAAAGCGGGAAGAGTCGGGCGTCAACACTTCATCGGCAAGAATAATCCTGCCATCGACTTTGCCGAATTCAAATTTGGTGTCGGCAAGAATAAGGCCGCACGACTTGGCGTGTTGATGCGCCTTGCGGTAGAGGCTCAGCGTAAGATCGCGCAGCGCCGCAGCGTCGGCAGCGCCAATGACCGCCGTCGTTGCCCCGAATGAAATATTCTCGTCGTGCGCGCCATCCTGACTCTTGGTCGCCGGCGTAAAAATAGGCTCCGGCAGTTGCGAGCCATCGAGCAACCCGGCAGGCAATGGAATACCGCATACCGTGCCCGATGCCTGGTATTCCTTCCAACCCGAGCCCGCAAGATAGCCGCGCGCGACACACTCTACCGGAAACATGGCGGCGCGCTTTACAAGCATCGAGCGGCCCTCAAGCTGATCTGCGAAGGGTTGCAGCTCTGCGGGAAATTCACTCACGCGGGTGGCGATCAGGTGATTGGGCACAATGTCGCTGAGCAACTCAAACCAAAACAGCGAAATCTGTGTGAGGATTTTGCCCTTGCCGGGGATACCTGTTCCGAGCACATGATCGAATGCGGAGATGCGGTCCGTGGCAACCATCAGCAACGCATCGCCCACAGCGTACAGATCGCGCACTTTGCCGCGCGCGAGCAAGGGTATTTCGCCGAGATTTGTTTTGAGCAATGCGGTCACCGGAGAGTCCTGCCTTGGAGGGAACTGAATCTCCGATTTTCGAGCGGCAGCCGGGCTTTGTCAATGCGCGTTATGAGAAGTAAGGCTTTTGAATGCAATCCGCGATGAGCACTTGATATGTGCTGGATAGAAGGAGGAATTGGGCGAGGCTAAGGAATGTATCGGAAGACCAAAATAGGCCCGAAAAGAAATAAACGTAGCGGTGTGACGGCCGTCACGGATCGAAATTTCTTCTTAGGAGAAACTTCAATTGTCAGCAATGGTTCAGAGGGCGAGTACGAAAGCTCTCTTTGAGCCGGTTGTCACGGGGCAGCAGTGGAAAGGGGAAGCCGCGGCTTGCTTCGTTTGTGCAGGGATCACCAGTAGCCGCATGCTACCGACCTCCAGCGTCGGCTACTGGTACCCACTTATCTTGGTTCGATTACAAGCGCCTCCGAGGCGACGTTTTCCTTCGGGGGCGATTATTTTGCCCAAAAACAAGTCAGTAAACAATGCGATCGATCTCGAAATGCCTCTACTGATGTGATTCGGCGTCGACATTTGCACTTCTGCGGCCGGCCTCCGTTCGCGGTATTCTCACACTATGGTTCGTTTCACAGTGCTGGCTTCGGGTTCCAAGGGCAACTCTGCAGTTGTCAGCGGTGGCCGTACCCGCATCCTTGTGGATTGCGGACTTAGCTGCCGGGAGCTGTTCCGTCGCATGCGGCTGGTGGGTGAGGAGCCGGAAACGCTGGACGCCATCGTGATAACCCATGAGCACATGGACCATGTGAATGGGTTGGCGGTGACGGCGCGCAAGCTGGGCATTCCCGTGTACTTTACTGAGGCCACCTACCGCGCCTGGATGCGCTGGCTGACACCGCGCCGCCAGATGACCTACGCGCAATGGCTGGAGCAATGCCGCAAGCTGGCAGCCGAACGCCAGGCTGAAGCCGAGGCCGCACAGGCCTGCGAGCAGGACGAGCAGGACACAGAGATCCAATTGGAGAACGTGGCGGCTGAAGCAGAAACTCTACTGGCCGATGGCGAGGCGCAAACGGCTCCTGAAGGCCCTCCCTCACGCAAACAGGACCCGACGTGGCTGCCAGCGGTGGAGTACTTTCAGGCGGGCGAAGCGTTCGAGATCGGCGACATCGGGGTCAGCCCGTTTACCATTCCGCACGATGCGGCGGACCCGGTAGGCTTTGTTTTCCGGGCTGAAGGCGTCCGCGTGGCATGCGCAACCGACCTCGGCTACATCCCTCCCAACGTGAAAGCCCAGCTTAAAGGCGTGGATCTTCTGCTGATTGAGTCGAATCACGACCTTGAGATGCTTCGCGACGGCCCCTACCCCTGGTCAGTTAAACAAAGGGTACTCTCTCGCGTTGGACACCTTTCAAACGAGGCGACGGCGGATTATCTTGAGAAGGTATACGACGGTCAGGCTGCCTATGTAATTCTGGCGCATCTGTCTGAAAGTAATAATCTTCCAGAGCTTGCCAGGGTAACGGCTGAACGGGCTCTGAACGGACGGGCCAGCCTTTTGGCTAATCGTCTGCTTTTGGCCGCGCAGCACGAGCCGCTTTCGCCGATCTCTTTTTAATAAAGCGAGTTACAATGGTAAGACACGGGCATCCTATCAAGTATCAACGGCAAAATGGGTTGCCGTGTAGGCTCATGTTGGGCCAAGTGAATCGAAACTGAGGCTTTGCTGAATCACTCGCGCTTGTCAGAGCATCCGTAAGTGAAGGGAATATGTCGCCCCTGAGGCCTAGAGCAAACAGTATTGTTAACCATTCATTTTTTGGTGAGTCCTAATGTCTATGGCTAAGAAAAGATGCACCGATCGAGTCGTAGGCGCCATTCTGGCAAGCTGGCGATATGACATATCGGGAATCACTCCGGATATGCGCAAGGACTACGAGCAGCATTTTGTTGAATGTTCGCATTGCAGTGCACGTCAGAAATTTCATCGCAGCTTAGATGGGGCTTTGGCTGTCCTTACTTCACTTTCTGCACTCTTTTTTCTATTTGCACTGGCAGCCCTCAAGCACATCAAGCCGCTGGAACATGTCGCCTTCAATTTCTTCGGGCTCGATGTTGCGGATATGTATCACATGCTCTTTTCGGCGGGTATCGCGGGGCTTTGCTTCTCGCTGATCGCTCTGGCGCTGGTACTTACCGCTACACCTGCCCCAAGGTACCTAGGCGGCATTGCGGCAGAGCGAGCAAGGCTCATTGAAGAGCGGCTTCCCGATTCCATCAAATCGATGCGGCTGCGCTAAACGCGGCAGGATCGTTAACTAACTGCAAAAAGCCTCCCCGAGCGGGAGGCTTTTGTGCTTTGAGGGTAATGAAGCCCGCAAAAAAGGCGAAGCCGTCGAAGCTCCGCCTTCTCAGAATCGATGTGAGTGCCTACTTGTTAAGCGGCACGCGCATATCTCCGCCGGTCATCTCTTTCGGTAGTCCCAGATTCAAAATATTGAGCAGCGTTGGCGAGATGTCGCGCAACGAGCCGTCATTACGCATGCGGTAGTTTTTTGCCTCATCGCTCACGTAGATAAACGGAACGGGGTTGGTGGTATGCGCCGTGTGCGGTCCACCGGTTACCGGGTCAACCATCTGCTCCGCGTTGCCGTGGTCGGCAGAGATCAGCCAGCTACCGTTCTTCTCTTTGATGGCCTTGTAAACGCGTCCCAGTTGCGCGTCCACAGCTTCAATCGCTTTGATGGTCGGCTCCAGCTTGCCGGAGTGTCCCACCATGTCCGCGTTGGCAAAGTTGGCGACCACCAGGTCGAACGCAGTGTCGTTGACTGCTTTGATGATGGCGTCGCCAATGGCCTCGGCCTTCATCTCCGGAGCCAGATCGTAGGTGGCCACCTTGAGCGAGGGAATCATCACGCGATCTTCGCCGGGGAAGGGAGTTTCGATTCCGCCATTGAAGAAGTATGTGACGTGCGCAAATTTCTCAGTCTCGGCCACACGCAGATTGCGGAGCTGATGCTGCGAAAGAATATTGGCCAGAATATTATCCAGCGACTCCGGGGGCATGACGACCGGCAACTCATAGAGCTTGTCGTACTGGGTCATGCAAAGGTAGTAGAGATTCTTGGGGATTTCGCTGCGCGGAATTGTCTGGTCAAGCGCTTCCCACCCTTCAAGATTGCGGCCGCCCTGCTTATTCAGGCTGCTTTCACGCGCCAGCACGCGTGTAATCTGGCGCGCACGGTCGGCGCGGAAATTGAAATTGATGCAGACGTCTTCATCGCGAATCTGCCCAACGGGTTTGCCCGCGGCATTGGTTACAACAAAGGGGATGAGGAACTCATCGGTCGTTCCGCCGTTATAGCACTCCTTGATGCGCGCAACGGGGTCAGGATAGGCGCCGCCTTCGGCTTTGCCATTGACCATCGCGTCATATGCCTTGAGTTCACGCTCCCACCGCTTGTCGCGATCCATGGCGTAGTAGCGGCCATTAATGCTGGCCACCTTGCCAACGCCGTACTCGCGCATTTTCTGTTCAAGCTGAGCAATAAACCCGGCGCCTGAAGTTGGCCCTGTATCGCGGCCGTCCATAAACGCATGAACGAAGACGCGCTCCACGCCGTACTCGCGCGCAATGCGCAGCAGCGCGTACAGATGCTCCTGGTGCGAGTGGACGCCGCCGTCTGATACTAAGCCGAAGAGGTGGAGTTGGCGTTCGCCATCGCGCGCACGCTTCATGGCCTGGACGATGGCCGCGTTTTTCTGGAATTCGCCGTTGGCAATCTGCATGTCGATGCGGGTAATGTCCATTTGCACGATGCGGCCCGCGCCAATGTTCAGGTGGCCCACTTCGCTGTTGCCCATCTGCCCATCCGGCAGGCCGACAAAATGCTCTGAAGCGCGAATCAGGGTGTTTGGGAATTCGCGCAGCAGCGTGTCGTAGGTGGGTTTGCGCGCCAGCGCAATGGCATTGTTGGCGGTTTGGGCGGAATAACCCCATCCATCAAGGATGGTAAGGACGAGTGGGTGCTTTGTACTGGACACTTAGGAAAATACCTCTGTATCGATCGGAGTTCTACTCTAGGATAACCTGACGAACAGCAGCGACGTGTTCCACATCCTCTCGCGTAGTGTCATCCTGAGCGCAGCGAAGAAGTCACAGAAAGGGCGGAGGCTTGAGCCTCCGCCCTTGTTGCCTGTGAAACTGATTGCAGGTTAGTCGTTGTAGTTCAGGCTCTCGAGGCCGAGGTAGGTTGCGCCCGAGCCCAGCTCTTCTTCAATGCGGAGAAGCTGGTTGTACTTGGCGATGCGATCAGTGCGGCTCACAGAGCCGGTCTTGATCTGGCCTACGCCGGTAGCCACCGCGAGATCGGCGATGAATGTATCTTCGCTTTCACCGGAGCGGTGCGACATGACAGCGGTGTAACCATAGCGGCGTCCGAGCTCAATCGATTCCAGTGTCTCAGTGAGCGTGCCGATCTGGTTGACCTTGATGAGGATCGAATTGGCTACGCCTTCTTCAATGCCGCGCTGCAGGCGCTTCACATTGGTCACAAACAGATCATCGCCAACCAATTGAATGCGGCTGCCGAGCTTGTCGGTCAGCAATCGCCATCCGGCCCAGTCGTCTTCGGCCAGGCCGTCTTCAAGCGAAACGATTGGATACTGGCGGCTCCAGTTGTCCCAGAAGCTGACCATTTCTTCGCTCGACAGCTCACGCTTATCGCTCTTTTTGAAGACGTACTTGTTCTTTTCCTTGTCATAGAACTCGCTCGACGCGGGATCTAGAGCGATGGCAATCTGCTCGCCGGGCTTGTAGCCGGCTGCTTCAATTGCTTCAAGGATGAGCTCGATCGCTTCGTCGTTCGACTTGAGCGACGGAGCAAAGCCGCCTTCATCGCCCACGGCTGTGTTGTAGCCTCTCTTCTTGAGCACGCCCTTGAGGGTGTGGAAGGTCTCGGCCGACCAGCGCAGCGCTTCGCTGAAGCGCTCCGCGCCTACGGGCATGATCATGAATTCCTGGAAGTCGACGTTCGAGTCAGCATGTGCACCGCCGTTAAGAACGTTCAGCATGGGCGTGGGCAGAATGCTGGCATTGACGCCGCCAAGATAGCGGTAGAGAGGAATCTCAAGTGTTTGCGCAACGGCGCGTGCGCAGGCCATGGACACTGCCAGGATGGCGTTGGCGCCGAGCTTGCTTTTATTGGGTGTGCCGTCGAGCGCAATCATGGTCTGGTCGATGAGGCGCTGGTTGGCGGCGTCCATGCCTTCCAGTTCCGGTGCGAGAACGGTTTCAACGTTCTCAACAGCCTGCAGAACGCCTTTGCCCATGTAGTGCGTCTTGTCGCCGTCGCGAAGCTCGACAGCCTCATGTTCGCCGGTGGATGCGCCGGAAGGCACAATGGCGCGGCCCATGGCGCCGCTCTCAAGAATTACGTCCGCTTCAACAGTAGGATTTCCGCGCGAGTCAAGAATTTCGCGGGCACGAATGGCAATAATTTCCGTCATGTCACTCCTCATAATGCGATGCTGCAGCCGGTCATTCAGTTTGGGACGGCGATCCACGGCAAGAGCCTCTCCGGCGGCGCTTTGAATTGAACTCAAAAGCTCCTGCACTCGCGGAATCTCCTCTCAAGGTTGAGAACAAAAAAGAACGTGTGTATACCGTTCCGATTCTAACAAGCCAGGCTGCGTGTGCCGGTGTGGTGTCGGTCACATGGCGCGGATGAATTGCACTGACCCGTCAGGCGATGGAAATGGAGCGGCTCGGCCAAGAATTTCGAAATTGGATCGGAGTGGACTGCAGCGTGGCGTCGCTTTCTTCTACTGAAGCGGTATGAATCACGAAAAGTGTCCGGTTGAGATTTGTGCGATCCCAAGTCCGAAAAGCCGGACATCCACCCCACTGGCGAAGACCTGTCATTGGGGACGCCGGACATTGGGCCCCAGTAGATGGTGGGAGACCTAACTCAGCCAGGGATCTACAGCCACCCGCCGATACGCTGCGTCTGGCCGAAATGGGAAATTGGACTTTACCGTCAGTTGAAGCGTCTAATTGGGGAGTACGAGAACTTCCCTTTTCGCCTCTAGCTGATGACGGCTTGCTCCAGGCGAGCGCATCTCACAACCAACAAGCAAGCGATTGGAGACAATCATGAGCTTTGGACATCAATCAGACGTTCACAATCACCTATTCCCAAAACGCCCGCTGTTGTCGCACAAACTAGTCGCGGACGATAGGCCGGAAAAGATTGTCGAGCAGGTGCAGGCTGAACAGATGCGTTTGGGCGATCCACCGACAAAGCGCGAAGAGCCGACAAGTACCAACTCGAGCTCCTAATCGCGAATCCCCTGGTATGGATGGACCATGCCGGGGGATTCGTGTTTGCAGGCGTGGAAGTAGATCAGAAATTACAATGCCGCCTGATCTCTGGCCGAAAGCGGGTCTGTAGTGGCCGGTGGCCCGGGTGAGCAGATTCTCATCCACACCACTGGCAAAGACCTGTTAGTGGGGACCCACGGGACATTGGGCACCCCGAAGTTGGTACGGGAGCTGATTCAACCGAGGACATGGGCTACTTGGCGCATTGGATATGCATCTTGTATAGAGAGGGAAATAAACTCCATGCCCCAGAGTTCGCACGATCAAGCCGCAGAACTTCACAATCTGGCATCGCACGCCCACGCCGTCGCAGCAGTCGCCCACGGCAAAGCAGATCACCAATCCGCCCACGAACTCAGCAAGCAGGCTGACGAGCACTCTCGGAATGCTCTGAAGCACTCCGAGCAACTGGAGGAAGCAGCGGCTGAGTCTGCCAAAGCGGAAGCAGGGGACGGCGAAAAAGTAAAAGCAGTGCATACTGTCCGCCCAGGACTTCCCGGCTAACCAGCTCAGCCAGAGTCTTTTTCAGACTGGCCGCAACCTCCAAATCAAGAGGGGGCACGCAGGTGAATGCCCGGCGTCGAGTCGGGTCTTCTCATTAAAAATTTGAGCGCGGGAGTGAATCATGGATAAAGAAGTGTCTGACGCAATCGCGGAATTGAAGGCGCAGGGAATCCCAGTTGATCAGTCTGGCCGTCAAGCTGATCGCTATATTGCGACCGCTCCGAATGGAGAAAAGTACGAGTTCGAGGCCGCGGGACTATTGGATCTGAAGGCGAAGGCTAAATTACACCTTGAAGGACTTCAAGAGTTGCATTTCGAAAAAAAGAAAACTCCGAATTTTCATAACCCGGCCCGCAGTTAGAAACTGCGTGTGGCTGCTGTAGGTTAGTGCTTTCCCATCCTTGTGCGATGAAACCGCGCAAGGATGGGGCACCCTGTACGTCTTACAAACAAAGGATGGCTGCCTGACGTGTTTCCCCACTCTGGAGCGCGGGGCCAATGATTCTTGCGCCTACGGCGTTGCTCATCGTGGCACGGGTTCAGTTTGGATCGGGTCTTTCAATGTGATCGATGTTGACAATGTATGCAGGCCCTGTTCCTCGCTTCAACTTGAGCCCGATCCTGCTGATTGGCATCCGATCAAGAGGATTGCTGAACTCGCTTTCGGGATAATGTTGCAGGTCATACCACGGCAACGTAAAGTCGTACCGACCAGTAAGGCCAGTCTTATCCTGGACGGGACAATCCGGACTTGACCTGGTTAGAAGAGCCGCGAGTTCCTCCATAGATACTCCAACGAATCGTCTTTCGCCGTTGTCCTCGATATAGAACCCTTCCCCTAACTTGCTGGTTTTGAACTTTATCGGTTTGATTGCCCCTGGCACCGTGTCTTTTAGTTGTGCACCACGCTTTTCTACCATGAGGTCCAAATACTGCACCTTAACGGGCGTTGTACTCACCGCAATTTTGCACCGTTCCCTGAGCGCTGCTTGCCATGCACTGCGCAGGAGTTTCATATCGCCGAAGTTAGCCGATTTCTGCCAGGCCGCTACATCCGCTTGCCAGGCTGGCAAGTCCCCCTGCGCGACGCGCGCGTTTACGTCGTACCAATCGGTGTTTACCCAGGCTGGAGCATTCCGCATCTTCCACGAAGACCACTTGAGCAAGTTCGGCGGAAAGTAGGCTAGCCTGATCGCAAACCCGAGATCTGTAGTTGCAATGTACCCGTTCTGGGTAAATTGCAGGTTCGATGGAGCGGAGCCAGGCTTGTGGGGCCGAATTGAGAATATTTCAAATTCAAATTGCTTCGTTGCTTTGGAACCGTCGGTTGAACTGTTCTCAGCACTGCCTTGCGCAATTGTGGGCGAAGGAATCCAGAGAAGAAACAATATCGCAACGAGACATATCCTCATCCTTCCACCTCAACTTATACGGTCCCGGACATCTTAATTCCCTGACGGGGCAATCGGAAGTCCGCGTTGCAGTTGGTGACCGGCAAACCGAAAATTGTGCTTTTTTAGACTGTCGTTGCGATTGAAAGGCAACTGCAGATACTTTCGACTCCGCAAAGCTGCGCTCCAGATGGCAAGATGTCTTGGGAAGGTTGAGAGCTGTGCTTTCCCACCGTTGCACGATGAAACCTCGCAAGTATGGGACACCCGCAGGTTGGTGCGGTAGACGACTCTGTTGGGAACTGGGTCGTCTGCCCGGTCCGCGCATTAACTCTGTTGATTCGTGCATTGCTGGGCACCTCTCCTTGCGACGCTGTTCCTGTGGCTATCCACCTGCGCTAGCCTTAATTTGGGCAAGCTGCCCGGTGTTGTTCACGACGGGACGGATACTGGCGCGTGATACAACTCTTTGCCTCTCATCGGGTCTAAAGAATATAGGCACTGTCCGCCCCTGGAAGCCCCTTTGCGTCTGGCAGGGTTCCGGAAATGGAGCTTTACATGAAACGGTCGATTTTTGTCTGTGCGTTGATGTTCGCAACCGCTGCTTCGCTTGCAGCGCAGCAGGCCGGCCAGTTCGAAGGAACTTCAAAACCGCCTTCGAATGACACGATTGTTTCCGATCCGCCGGCAGAGGCTGCACCCGCACCAGCCATTGCTACGCCGGCGCCGGTTGAAAAGCCTTCAGCGGCACATTATGCGGAGCCAGCGCCAGCGCAGGATCAGGTGCAGGTGCAGACCGAGCAAACTGCTCCGGTGAACACGGCAAACGCGATTCCGGCGGACGGCACCGACAGCGGCATTGTGCAGATCGCTCCCGATCCACCGAGCGGACCAAGCCTGAGCCAGCGCATCGCCGCCGATCCTGATGGCGACATCGTGCATCCGGCTCCACTGGGAGCGAATGAACTGGGGGAGGGAACCCTGATTCGCGTTCGCCTGTTGAATGGAGTTTCGACAACGTACAGCGAGGAAGGCGAAGAGTTCCGCAGCCGCGTGGCTTCTGATGTTGTTGAGGACGACCGCGTACTGATTCCCGCGGGCTCGGAGATCGACGGGCGTATTACGCGTGTGTCCACCGGCAGCTTTGGCGGTCATGGATCGATGAACCTGGTTCCCGAAACAGTGATTCTCCCGGACGGCTCGCGCTTCAGAATGTATGGGCAGGTGACGGCGACACCTGGCTCAAACACCAGGGTGAACGGCGAGGGCACCATCAATCCTGGCTCGCACCTGAAGCGCAACAGCATTGAATACGGCGGCGCAGTGGGTGCAGGAGCGGTAACTGGCGCTATTCTGGCAGGTCCGGCAGGCGCATTGGCAGGATCGCTCGTGGGCGCTGGTGTTATCACGGCGCATCTGCTTATCAGCCATCCGCAGGCCACGCTGGATGAAGGCACCTATCTGCAATTCGCGCTGACGGAACGGCTGAACCTGGTTCCGGCGGCGGTGAACGGCAACTGAAAAGCGATTAATTTATATTCAGTTCCACTGGCCCCGGCGCGAATGATCTCGTGCCGGGGTTGCTGCGTTCAGGCGTAGATTTCCGCGTCTGAGCGAGCTTCAATTCCATTTTCGCCCGTTGCGCGCATTTAAACTTAGGAGCGAGCGGCTCATTTGAGCGCTGGTTGTTGGGCAACGTATGGACAAGTTTGTCATTCGCGGCGGAAATCCGCTGGTAGGCACAATTCGCGTTTCAGGCGCCAAGAACTCGGCGCTGCCGTGCATGGCAGCGGCCATCCTTACGGAAGAAGAAGTCACGCTCGAAAATATTCCACAGGTGCGCGACATTGAGACCGAGCGTAAGCTGCTTGCGTCCATGGGCGCAGTGGTTGGGCAGCGGGAGGGCAGCGCGCGCGATCGCATGACAATCAGTTGCCGGTCGCTGTCTGATCCGGTGGCGCGTTACGAGATTGTAAAAACCATGCGCGCCAGCTCTCTTGTGCTGGGGCCGCTGATCGCACGTGCGGGAGTAGCGCGGGTGGCAATGCCCGGTGGATGCGCAATCGGCGGAAGGCCGATTGATTTGCACATCAAAGGCCTTGAAAAGATGGGCGCCAACATCACGCAGCAACACGGCTATCTTGAGGCGCGCGCGGAACGCCTGCAAGGCGCGCACCTGGTGTTCGACAAAATCACAGTGACGGGGACCGAAGACCTTTTGATGGCCGCGGTGCTTGCCGAGGGCGAGACGCTGATGGAGAACTGCGCGCGCGAACCTGAAGTAACGGATCTGGCTGCGTTGCTGACGGCGATGGGCGCCAGGATCGAAGGCGCGGGCACGGCGGTGATTCGCGTGAAGGGCGTGAGCAGCCTGCACGGCGCAACCTATCGCATCAATCCCGACCGCATTGAAGCGGGAACGTTTTTGATTGCCGGAGCGATTACGCGCGGCGATTTGACGGTGGCCAACTGCGATCCTTCGCATCTTGGCGCAGTGCTGAACAAGCTGAAGGAGGCAGGTGCGCGGGTGGAGAGCGTTGGCTCCGATGCAGTGCGCGTGCAGGCCCCGGAGCGGTTACGTGCGGCCGATATTTCCACCGAAGAATACCCAGGCTTTCCGACCGACATGCAGGCCCAGTATATGGCGCTTGCCACGCAGGCCGAGGGCACCAGCCAAGTGAGAGAAAACATTTTTGAGAACCGCTTTATGCATGTGCAGGAACTGGTTCGCATGGGTGCAAATATCAAAGTTGATGGAAGCACGGCGACCGTGCGCGGGCCTTCGCCGCTTTCTGCGGCAGCGGTCATGTGCTCCGATCTGCGCGCGTCCGCGTCGCTTGTCTTGGCTGCGTTGGTGGCCGATGGCGAGTCGATTCTCGATCGCGTGTATCACATGGATCGCGGCTACGAGCGGATTGAGGAGAAGTTGCAGAGTGTGGGAGCGCAGATCCAGCGCATGGGAGACATTTTTCCACCGGTGAACATGAGAAGAGCTACCGATAACTCTCCAGTTGCGCCCACTGCTTAAACCTGAAGAATCGGGGATTTTGCAAAGCCTCAAAACTGGTCCCGACTATCCGCAGCGCAAATTGCAGTATTGTCGAAAACAACACCAGTGAGCAATGCAGTACATCGCATCAGAATCGCCCGAGAGTAAAAACGAACTAAGCGCGGTTCACTGCGAATCTGCAACTCTTCCCGCCGTTCCACGGTAATGTTCGCGAGAAGCCGGAGCACGTAACGTCTTCCGGAGACGCTCAACCCGCTAGAGGTGAACTACCGTGAAGAAAATCGCATTTGCAATCTTGCTCTCAATCGCGATGGCTCCTGTGGCTTCATTGGCACAGGTATCGATTCGCGTGGGGCCGCCGCCGAATGTTTATGAGCGTCGCGGTCCGCGTCCTGACCGGGGATCCGTTTGGGTCAACGGATATCATCGCTACGACAACGACCATTACGCATGGACTCCGGGCCGCTGGGATCATCCGCCCCGTGAGCATCAACGCTGGGTGCAAAACCGCTGGCAACACAAGCGCGGCACTTGGGTCATGGTTGATGGTCACTGGCGCTAACCGGAATCGGACCTGACCTGAAGACGAAAGCGGGGCATTTGCCCCGCTTTCAGTGTTTGCGTAGTTGCAGGGCGCGTTATTGAATCTCAATCACGTCCGTGGCGGCCGCTGCTGCGGCTTCCGCACGTTCCATTACCTTATCGGCAATGGCATAGAACTCGGCGGCCTGCGGACTTTTGGGGCCTGCCAGAGCAACGGGAATGCCGCGATCGCCGCCTTCGCGAATGGCGGGCACCAGTTCAATGGAGCCGAGGAAGGGAACGTTGAACTGTTTTGCGGTGCGTTCCGCGCCTCCTTTTGAGAAGATGTCGATCTGCTCATGGCAATGCGGGCACGTAAAGTGACTCATGTTTTCTACGATGCCGAGCACTTCCACATTGACCTGTGCAAACATCTCGAGCGCCTTGCGTGCATCTTCGAGGCTGACATCGCTCGGCGTGGACACAACGACAGCACCGGTCAACGGCACGGTTTGCACTAGCGAGATGACCACGTCGCCGGTGCCCGGAGGCAGGTCGATAATCAGGTAGTCAAGCTCGCCCCACTCAACCTGCTGCAGGAACTGGCGAATAATCTGGTGCAACATGGGGCCGCGCATCACCAGCGGCTTGTCGCCGGGCGAAATGTAGCCGATCGAAATCGTCTTGATGCCGTGCGTGTCATTGGGAATGATCAGGTTGCCAGGGCCTACGCGCGGCTGTTGCGACGAGCCCATCATGAGCGGCACATTCGGTCCGTAGACGTCAGCGTCAATCAAGCCGACCCGCTTGCCGAGTTTTGAAAGTGCAATGGCCAGGTTGACTGCGACAGTGGTTTTACCTACACCGCCCTTGCCGGAACCGACAGCTACTATCTTTGAGACACCCGGCAAAGCAACCGACGAAGGCATGGCATTTGAATGGGCCATCAGCGAAACTCCTCTTTCAAACTACTTGTGCTGGTTAGTTTTCGAAGCGAAATATTGGCCGCGCATTTGTAAAGCAGCGCAGCGGTGCATCTGAACTAAATTTTACAGGAGCGGCGGGTCGTTCACATTTGAATGGGCTTGAGCCTACGCTGTGGCTACTTGCGCGATGATCTGGTGTATTTGACGCACTCCGTCGGTAAGTGCCGCTGGGCCGGGCTGCAGAATGATGCTGGAATTGATCTCCGTGAGATTGCAGTTGCGCACGGCGCTGATTTGAGACCATCCCGGACGGGCTATCATGCGTCCAATATCCACTTTCATACCGCACCATGAAGCGAGGATCACCTCAGGATCGCGAACGACGACCGCGCCTGGATCGACGACACGATCTTTGGATTTTCCGCATCTCCGCAGCTCAGGAAAAATCGGATTCCCCCCGGCAATCTCGATCAGCTCGTCTACCCAGCAGATGCCGCTGATCAAGGGATCATGCCATTCCTCAAAATAAACACGAGGCCGGCGGGGTAAGCGTTCTGCGCTCACCCTAATCTCTTCAAGCCCTTCATGCAGGGTCTTGATGAGTGCTTGCCCCTCGGCCGGTTTGCCGACGATCCGCGAGAGCATTCCAATCATTTCAAAGATCTCTGCAAGGCTGCGCTGATTGAAATTGAGAACGGGAAGCCCTCGCAGCACGAGCTGGCGTGAGATTTCGGCTTGCACGTCGGAAAATGTCAGGACAAGGTCCGGCTCGAGCGCGAGGATGGCTTCAAAATCAGCGTCTCGAAATGCCGAGATGCGCGGTTTGAGCCGGGCTTCAAGTGGACGATTGGAAAAACCGCTGATGCCGACAATGCAATCCTGCGCGCCGAGCATGTAGAGAACTTCAGTCGTCTCGTCGCTTAAGCACACGATGCGTCGCGGATAGCTTGCCTGCGACTCTGGGGATGGGAGCGTAACGGGCATGATGAATTTTCAGTCAAGCGAACACAATTCAATTCGAAACAGGTTCACGGCTTGGTCTGCAAGGCCGCATCCGGGGGTGCCGTGGCGAGGCGTTCGTGGTGGCGGCGCGCGCTCTCGCGTTCGCGGTGTTCGCGTCGGCGCAGCGCGTCGGCGTGACGACGAATCTCATCAGGAGTTTCAGGCTGAAGCGCCGGGATGGTCTGCAGGCGGCCTTGCTCGTCCACCGCAACGAACACCAGGTACGCACTGGCTACGTGAACCACTCCGCCGGTCCGGGTATTTTCTGCCCACACTTTTACGCCGACTTCCATGGAACTGGTGAAGGCGCGATTCACGCTCGATTTGAGCGTGAGCAGATCGCCCAGCCGCACCGGGCGGATAAAGTCGATGTGGTCCATTGCGGCGGTCACCACGTGGGTTCTGGAGTGACGATAGGCTGCCATGGCACCGGTCAGGTCGATAAAGTGCATCAAGCGTCCGCCAAGGAGATTGCCCAGGGTATTTGTGTCGTTGGGCAGGATAATCTCAGTCATTTCCGATTGCGTGCTGGCCACGGTGCGCACAATGCGATTTTTCTCGGGCTCGTTCATCGGTAATCACTCCGTACAACTGCTGTCAGCATCTGCCCTGCGGCTTCAATAAGGAAGTTACAATCAAATTGTAGGCGCGGCGTTCTTACTGGCGGCATTGTTACAGTTTGGGCAATCCCCGCCAATTAAGCAAATTCCCAAAATGGCTTGGCGTTTTTGGCCGGATCTGGACCGATGGACAAGATTGCAGCACTCAAAGAAATTCTGGCGCTGGACCCCAAAAACAGTTTTGCCCGTTACGGTATCGCCATGGAACTGGTGAGCCGGGGTGAGACCGAGGCGGCGCTAGACGAGTATTCCACTTTGCTTGCTAACGACCCGGATTACACGGCCGGCTATTTCATGTCGGCCCAGACTTTGAGCGCCGCAGGCAGAACCGCAGAAGCTGTCGAGCGCCTGAAAACTGGAATTGCCTGCGCCGCTCGCGCCCGTAACACTCATGCTGTGAGCGAGATGCAGGCTATGCTGGATGAAATTAATCGCTGAGGAATCTTTCTTAAAGCTGGCGCATCTTTTTATTTGAACCGGGGTTAATTAAAGTGTCTGACTGTACCCCGGGGCTTAGACTTGTTTCAACTCGTCATTTCCAGTTTTCTCCTGCCAATCGGCGAAAGAGCATTGTTTCAAAGTGACTGCCCCACTTTGCGGGACAACATGTAGTCCAACATCCTTTTTGGAGCGTCTAAGTAAATACTATGGTGAAATACTCCATCGTTGTGCCCTTTCACAATGAAGAGGAAAACGTCACCGTTCTGTATGCACGCCTGAAACAGGTGATAGAGCAGGTGTCAGATAGTTTCGAGATGGTGCTGGTCGATGACGGGTCCCGCGATCGAACCTACAAACTGCTCGAAGAGATTGCCGCCGTCGATAGCCGGGTACTGGTCGTCAAGCTGCGGCGAAACTTCGGCCAGACGTCTGCGCTGGCTGCCGGTTTCGATCATGCGTCCGGCGAGTTCATCCTGGCCATGGACGGCGACCTGCAGCACGATCCGAATGACATTCCGGCCTTTGTTGAAAAGCTCGATGAGGGCTACGACGTTGTTTCCGGCTGGCGCAAAGATCGCACCGACAACTTTATGATGCGGCGCATTCCATCCCGGTGCGCAAACTGGCTGATGGCCAAGCTCTCTGGCGTGGATATTCACGACTTTGGCACAACCTTTAAGGCTTATCGCCGCGAAGTCATCCAGAGCATTCCGCTCTACGGCGAGATGCATCGTTTCATTCCTGCACTTGCAAGCTGGTATGGCGCGTCCATCTGCGAGATTCCGATTCGCAATACCAACCGCGAGTCAGGCAGGAGCCATTACGGTATCGGCCGCACGTTCCGCGTGTTCTTTGACCTGTTGACCATTCGTTTCCTGCTCCGCTACTTGACGCGGCCGCTGCATTTTTTCGGCGGTCTTGGAATGCTGGCGTTGACGGGTGGCTCGGCAATGGGATTGATCCTGCTGATCATGAAGGTCATGAATCCGGCCATGAGCATGATGCATCACCATGGGCCGCTGTTTGTTTTTGGTTCGGTGATGATTGTTGCCGGAATCCAATTGCTGGCCATTGGACTGCTGGGAGAATTGCAGGTGCGCCACCACTACACAAGCCAACACCCTTCTTCCTATACCGTGGACAGGCTGGTGCGTCTGGTTTCGTCGGATGAGCAAAATCTTCTTTCTGAAAGTAAGGAAGACAATTTCTAAAAGCAGGGAATAGGGAACGGGATTAAGAAATGCCGCCTTTGGCGGCATTTCTGTTTGGCTCCAAGTATTGTTCGGAGAGGGTAATGGAATATTCTTGCCCGGACCCAGCCTGAAGGTTCATTCTTACTTTTGCCATGAAAGCAATCCAAATTCAGCAGACCGGCGGGCCTGAAGTTCTCGAGCTTGTCGATCTTCCCATTCCCGTCCCCGGACCAGGCCAGGTGCTCATTCGCATTGAGACCACTGGCTTGAATTTCATTGAGATTTACTTTCGCAAGGGCCAGTACAAGGCTGCGCTTCCTATAGTGCCCGGCAGTGAAGCTGCTGGAACCGTGGAGGAGCTTGGTCCTGGAGTACAGGGATTCAGCGCCGGCGAACTAGTTGCCTCAACCGCGGTGATAGGCAGCTATGCAGAGTACGCGCTGGTGCCTGCGGCGCAACTTGTTAAAGTTCCCGCGGGACTATCCCCTGAGAAGGCTGCAGCCGCTATGCTGCAGGGCATGACCGCGCACTACCTTGCTTACTCCACCTACCCGCTCAAGTCTGGTGAGACGGCGCTCATTCATGCGGGAGCGGGCGGCGTTGGGTTGTTGCTTACGCAGATAGCCAAACGAATTGGCGCGCGCGTCATCACCACCGTTTCAACTGCCGCAAAAGCGGAGTTATCGCGCGAAGCTGGCGCGGACGAAGTGATTCTCTACTCTGAGCAGGATTTCGAAGTTGAAGTAAAGCGCCTGACGGACGGCAAGGGCGTTGACGTTGTCTATGACTCGGTGGGCAAAACAACATTTGAGAAGAGCCTGAACTGCATAAGGCCGCGCGGCATGCTGGCGCTGTTCGGCGGGTCAAGCGGCGCAGTTCCTCCGTTCGATCCGATTCAGCTTAGCGGCAAGGGCTCACTGTATTTAACGCGGCCAACACTGTGGCATTACATTGCGACGCGCGCGGAACTTGAGCAGCGTGCGGGTGAGGTGCTGGGGTGGGCCGCGAGCGGCGAACCCAAACTCCGCACCGAGCATATTTACCCGCTGCACGAAGCGGCCCAGGCGCAGACCGACATGGAGGAGCGCAAGACGACGGGCAAGATATTGCTGGAACCTTAAAAGCAGCTTCTAGCTACTAGCTATTGGCTTTTAGCTTTAAGCTTCTGGGGCGAATAGACTGAAGCAATATGGCCGGCATTTCCATCACCTCATCTGATCGCGTTTTTGTTCTTACTGGCGCGGGAATCAGCGCTGAGAGCGGGCTACCGACATTTCGCGCGGAGGATGGATTGTGGGCCGGCAATCGGATTGAGGATGTGTGCACGCCCGAAGCATGGCGGCGCAATCCTGGACTGGTGTGGACCTTCTACTCAAAACGCCGCGTCGATGGCGCGAAAGCGCAGCCGAATCCGGCACACTTTGCGCTGGCTGAGCTTGAAGGGCGCATAGGCGACCGCTACTTTCTTTGCACTCAGAATGTAGACGACCTTCATGAACGCGCCGGTTCAACGCGACTGCTGCATATGCACGGCGAACTTGCCAAGTCCCGCTGCGAACGCGATTGCGGCAAGCCACCCGTTGAAGATCACGCTTTCTATGCGAGCCTCGACGAAGTCGGGCGCTGCGCCTGTGGCGGAAGGATGCGCCCGCATATTGTTTTCTTTGGTGAAATGCCATTGGAAATGGATCGCATTCAGGATGAGATTCACAAAGCCACGCTGATGCTGGTGATTGGCACATCGGGATCGGTGTACCCCGCGGCTAGTTTCGTTCACTGGGCACGTCAGGGCGGCGCTCGCACGGTCTACATCGGACCCGAGCATCCGCTGAACGCTTCGGCCTTTACACAGATTGTGGAAGGCAAAGCAGGCGAAGTTTTGCCGGGGTTGTTCGATGTTGAATAAACAGGCTGGGCGCCTTGCTACTTGCGCGCTTTCACAAACTCACTGCGGCGAAAACGCAGGGCGGTCCAATCATCGTCAATCGCCACAGCCCGCACGGTTTCAAACCCCAGCTCCTTCATCGCATCCCACCCGGTATCACGATTGAAATCGCACTTGTATTTCTTTGAGCTTCCCTTGGGATAAGCGAACCACACTTTCGCATCTCCCTTGACACGTTTGGCAATCAGCGGGGCGAGCGAATCCACTTCGCTTTTGCGGGTGACGAACGCCAGCAGGAATGCTGTCTCTTTGACCGGTGACAGACTGCGATGAACCGTTGCCGCGGAAAGCCGGGACAGCTCGGGCTGAAAGCTGTCCGGTGGATTCAACACCACAATCTCTTGCTGGTCTTTCCAGTTGAGTTTTTCAAAAACGGTGGCCATGACTTTCTATCTTAGCCAGCCTCAAGAAATGAGACCAGAACTTTCGCGATCAAAAATGGAAGCGGTAGCGAAGCTCCGCGGAGATCATGCGTGGATCATTCCAGTGAAAGCCGCCAACTGTGATTGAGTTGTCCTGCAGTACGCGATGATTGGTTACGTTGATTACCGACGCGTTGATTTTCCAGCGCTCGCCCATTGTGTGTCCGGCCGAAACATCGAAGGTGGTGTGGGCAGGCAGATAGGTTCCGTTGTAAGGACCTTGACCTGAACCCGCGAGGCCGTTTGTGAAACCAGAGCCGTAGTAAACATTGGTTGCGAACCAGGTGCGCAAGGGCAGGTTTGCCGTAAAGCCTGTGTTCAACGTGTGGCGCTGGTCGTGATCCACTGGCCTGTAATCGGGGCCCAGTGCGCAGGCTTCATCGTCCGGCAGCGAGCACGTAAATCCGCCGATGATGTTGCCGCGCTGCTCGGCGATCTGGTTGGAATAGGCAAGATGAAAATGCCCCAGGCGTCCAAGTTCCGGTGACCGCAAGGTCATTTCCCATGCGCGCACCAGAGCGCCATCTACCCCGATGGGGAAGTACATGTTCGATTCGCCCAGGTTGGCGTGGTCAAGGAAATTATTGACGCGCGACTTAAACGTGTCCACATTGAGCATCCATCCGCGGTAGGGAATCACGATACCGAACTGGTGTTCCTCATCGCGTTCCGATTTGAGAGGCGTGAATGTATCCTGACCACCGCCCAGGCTGCCGGCATAGTTCAACACTGAGCTTGAAACGGTCTGCACGGGCGCGGGTTGAAACGAGCGTCCATAATAGCCGCGCAAGACCCAGTTGAGGCGCGGGACGCGAACTGTTGCACCGATGCGTGGATATATGGCGCTTTCGTTTAACCCAGCGCGGTAGATGGAAAATCGCTCGCCGCCCTGGATGGTGACGTAAGAGCCGAGCCGCAGATGATCGGAGAGGTAGAATTCCACCAGTCCCGCATTGGCGATGGCGGAGGTGTTCGGCTGCGAAGGGCCGCTGCCGTCATTCACTCGCGCGCCGAACAGATCGTTTTCACGCTGGTAGAACGAGTACATGCCGCCCGATAAGCTATTCCAACCAACTTCAATGCGTGCGTCGGCCTGTGCGCCCACATAGTTCGAGTTCTGGTACCAGGTAGTGGCGACCGGAAGATCGTTGGCTCGTGAATCGTAGTCAGCTTGATTGAAGTGATAAAACGGCGCAATTGAAAACTCAGCTTTGGGTGAGAGCGTGTGAACCCAGTTGGCGATCAGGAAAGCGTCGCGCTCCTTTTGTCCATCGCGAAGGCCGTAAGAGCTGTAGTGGCCCGAAGTGGTTTGATAGTCGGCGGTACTGGGGTTGTAGGGAATTTGAAAGTAGTCCTGCCGATATTGCCCATCGATACGGATCTGATCGCGTTGCGTCTGGTTGCGGATAAGCGACGCGAAGACACTCTGCGAGTTGGTTGCATCGTGATAGACGGTGGGGATCGGTGTTTCAAGACCGTAGTTGGAGCGCGCCCCGGTGGCACTGGCGTACCATGCCGTTTTTTCAGTGTGGTCGCCGAATGAGAATTGAGATTCAGCCGCATAAAAGCTGGCTGCCGTGACACGCAGTTCCGCTTCGTGGTTGCGCTCGAATCCATTGCGCGGCAGCACGTCGAAAACCGCGTAGGTGCGATCGCCGACCTCAGAGCCATAACTGCCTCGCTGCGTCTCAAGTGAGTCAATGTCCTTAGGATCAATTTGCGGGCCAACGTTGGACGCAATTTTTGTGTTGGGAATCGAAACGCCATCGATGAGCCAGCTCACTTGATGCCCGCCGCGAATGTGGAGCATGTCATGGCTCACGTACGAGCCGGGAACGTAGTCGGTGATCATCTGCATGCCGAGCGTGCGGCCTGCGCCGGGAGTCTGATCGATCATGGTACGCGTGACCAGCGTGGCGGTGGTGGCAGTGTCTACCGGCATGGCCGAGCTTTCAACCACGACCGATTGTGTGTTTGAAGCAACTGCGAGCGGGATGTGCAGCACAGGATTTGTGCCCGATGTTACTGGCAGCGATTGCTTTGCCGTAGCGAAGCCGGGCGCGGCGATGCTGATGCGATAAACGCCGATGGGTACCTGTGGCAGTTCGAAAGCGCCCTCGGAATTGGTTGTGCTGTGGAGCTCGAAATCAGAATCGGCACTTCTTAGCGTGATTTCAGCGCCGGCAATGGGCCGATGTTCGGGATCGTGAACCACTCCGTGCACAGTAGAAAACACGGTAGCGTGCGCAACATTGGAAGAAGTGAGCAGAATGATTGCGGCAAATAAAAAATAAAGACGGGTACGCAAGAACGAACCTCCGAGAAGAACGCGACCGAGCCTGAGCATTCGCACTGAGCCGGAAAAATGGGACGGGCTCCTCGCGCAATCAAAATTGCCGTGACCAGAGATGCTTGTGGGAAGTGGTCAAGGTAGATTGCAATGCAGCGAATGCGTGGAAATTGAACGATGACGTTAGAGAGAAGCGGGAGGGGCGCGGCCGGAGCGCGTATCGATCGCGATCCTGATTACGACTGCGCTTGCTGTAGTAGGAGAGTGGGCTTGTTCAACGAGAACCGGAGCCCAGGAACGTATTAGAGCAAGGGCGTGCGAAGGAGTCAAAATCCCAAGCACGAAGCTCGGAAACGATGGACAGGTAGCCGGGGCCGTGAACGCAGGCGTGGAGCCGATGGCTCGTTCCAGCGCGGCGAGCATGTCCTGGCCCATGGCGCAATGATGGGCGCCGTTTCGGCGGCAACATGCGGGCAGTCGCGATTCGTCGCTGGCCTGAAGGACTCCCTGAAGGGGGCCGAGGGCAAAGAACAGCACCAGCAAGATTGCGAGGGGACGCCGCATCTGCCTTGATCGTACACGATGCACGGCGTTATTGGCATGGTTGCACGGGTGTCGATGGTCGCTGGTTTGCGGCAGTTTGAAATGTGGCCAAAACGACCTCATTTGGCCATCATTTATCATGGAGGTGATCAGTTACTCAATATTCAACGCTCAGCAAAGAGGAATTTCAGGTGTCTGAAATCAAAGGTGCAGCTTCACTTAAGGTGCAGTCGAACGCGGTTGTGCCGGGTTCATCGGCGCGACGCCCATTGCGCATAGCGCTCTTCGGTTTTGGAACCGTGGGCAGCTCGGTTGCGCGCATTCTGTCCGAGTCGAACTCTGACGTTTTGAAGCTGACCCACATCTTCAATCGCGGCGTGGCGCGCAAGCGCGTGGAGTGGGCTCCTGCTGGCGTTGTCTGGACTGAAGATGCGGAGGCGGTGCTCAACTCAGACGCCGATGTGATTGTTGAGCTGGTTGGCGGGCTCGATCCTGCGGGGAACTGGGTGCGTCGCGCACTCGAAGCGGGCAAGAGCGTGGTGACGGCCAACAAAAAGCTGATTGCATTTCACGGCATTGAGCTTGAGCGGCTGGCCGCTGCAAAGGGCGGGCATCTGAAGTATGGCGCGGCTGTGGCCGGCGGCATTCCCGTAATTCCCGGGCTCGAGCAGGGCCTTGCCGGGGATCGCATTGAGCGCATTGAAGGTATTCTCAACGGCACGTGTAATTTCATCCTGAGCAAGATGGACGAAGGCGCCGAATATGCAACGGTGCTGGCTGAGGCGCAGGCTAAAGGATACGCAGAAGCCGACCCCACGGAAGACGTTGGTGGATTCGATGCGCGCGCAAAGCTGGCAATCCTGATGCGCCTTGCGTTGCGGGTGGTTGTCGATCCGGAAGAAATTAAACCGCAGGCCATCACGTCGGTTTCGGCGGTGGACTTCAGCTATGCGCGCGACCTGGGATGCACGGTCCGGCAGATTGCGCGTGCGCACCGCACCAATGGCAGCCTGGCGGCCACGGTTGCGCCCATGCTGGTGGATCTGCGGTCGCCGCTGGCCTGGTCGCGGGGAACGGAGAACATGGTTGTGTTTACGGGCCACTATGGCGGCGATGTAGTTTTCTCCGGCCACGGCGCCGGCGGCCATCCCACTGCGGTAGCTGTTGTGAGTGACCTGCTGGCTCTCGCGCACGATTCGCGCCGCGTTGAAATTCCCTCGGTCCCGGCCAGGCTTGGCGCGGAATTTGAGGTTCCGCACTACATTCGCTTCACGGTCAATGACCGTCCCGGCATTGTGGCTGAGATTACAGGCGTACTGGCCCGAGAGCACATAAATATCCGCGCCATCGTGCAAAAGCCCGGCTATCCTGCACACGCGTTGCCCTTCGTGGTTACGGTAGAGCCGTGCAAGTCTTCCGCCATGGAACGCGCACTGGACGGAATTCGCAAAATGGATTGCCACATTTCAGATCCGCTCGATCTGCAGATGCTGGAATAGAATCAGTGCCAGACGGCCGGAAGATTTTCGGCTGTCGAGGCACGACTCCCCGAACACTGAGGTTCTATCTTGATCGGACATGAATATCGATGCGACATCTGTGGCGAGGATAACGATAATCCCACGCGCTGGATTGTTATCCGCTGTGACAGCAGCCAATTGACTATTTACAAATGGACAAAAGAGGCGGCCGACGCACCGGGCGCACGCCATTACTGCGGCGAGGCGCACGCGCAGGTGTATGTAAGTCGCTGGCTTGAAGCCGCCTGCTCTTGAAGCTCTCAGCTAATCGCGTGGTGCGAACGGGGCTGCGCCGGTCGACTCGCGTACCACCAGTTCAGGCATCATCACGATTTCAGCAGGGAACACCTTTTCACGATCTGCAATCCGCTGCAACAACACCTGCGCGCCGCGCCTGCCCATCTCGGTGAGCGGCTGGCGAACGGTGGTGAGCGCCGGAATGGAATATCCGGCGGACTGTATATCATCGAAGCCGATTACCGAGACGTTGCCTGGCACGCGAAGCCCAGCATCACTCAGAGCGCGAACGGCGCCGATGGCGGCAATATCGTTGAAGCAGAAAATCGCCGTGAAGTCGGGTGTTTTTTTCAGCAGCGCTTTCATTGGCCTGTATCCGATTTCAGGCGCCATTGGGTGGTATCCCGTCTTCATTGACCAGCCGTCAGAATCGATGCGGATGATCAGCGATGGGTCGAGCTTGATTCCGTACTCGTGCGCGACCTGCTGAATGCTTTCCCAGCGGTATTCAGAGTCGGGAATGGCGCGCGGACCGCGCATGATGGCGATTTTCCTGTGCCCAAGCTCGTAGAGGTGACTGAGCGCCAGCTTCGCCGCCTGGTAGTGATCCAGAACGATATTGGTCACGTTTTCATTTGCGATGTGGGCGGAGATAGCCACGACCGGAATTGGCACGGATATTTTGTCGGCCTTGGTGTTCAACATGAGAAAGCCGTCGACCGCGCGTTCCACCAGCATGCCGGGATACTTTTCAATCAACTCAGTGTTCCAGTCGTGGCAGGCTGTGAAATAAAAATAATGGGCAGCGGAGAGCTCTTCAACCACGCCGCTCATGACGCGGGTAAAGTAGCCTTCACTCAAGTCCGGCGCCAGCACGCCCACGCTCATAGAGCGGCTTTGCCGCAGTGAACGCGCAAAGTAGTTTGGGCGGTAATCAAAACGCACAGCCGCATCGTGCACGCGTTTGCGTGTCTCCGGCGGAATCGACTTTGCAGATGGGGAGTTGTTCAAAACCAGCGACACGGTTGTCTGCGAAAGCTGCAGATGCTCGGCGAGCATCCTCAGGTTCATGTGGCCGGCTTGTCCGGTCTTCTTGCTCTTGGGCATGCTTGGAGTTTTAACACTTCTGTTTGAACTGGTAAACGCTTATTTACCGCAGGTACATCGATTTGGCAACGATTTGTGATAGTGAACAGAGCGAACTGTGGAGAACCAGCCCAGATTACTTCGCCTCGATGGAGTTTTCGCCGGATTTGATCGGCCAGGTCCTGCCTTTGAATTCAAAGGTGCCTGACAGCTTGTCCGGTAGTATGACAACCGCTCGAAGCCCTGTATTCGTACGAGTGTAGCTCACCCGAATGAGCCCGTTTGGGTGCGGAAAAGTGGCAGTAAGCGAGGGCAGGGAACCTAGGTGCGGGGCCACGCGCACGGTCGCAAACCCTGGGCTGGCCGGCTCAATTCCTGCGACGATTGAAATCAGATCGTAGATGGGATGCGACGTCCATGCATGGGAGTCGGAGCGCGACTCGCCCGGGACCTCAGGCCAGGTGCTGAAGTGCAGCGGCAGCAGTTTGCGCCACGGAGCGATGGAGTCAATATATTCATCGGCCATACCGGTATGTTCCAGCGCGCGCGCCAGGTAGAAGCGGAAATAGTACGAAGCGCTCAGCGTGCCGCCAGGCGTGGTGCCGGGTTCAATGGCCATCACTTTCGGCATGACATCTTTTTGCTGTTCGTGCGGAATCACGTCAAGCAATACGCCCAGGATATTTGCCTGCTGGCTGAAATGATTGCGGTCGGGAGTGTCGGCCAACATACCGTGATCCGCGCTCCAGCACTGGCTGTAGAGGCCTGAGCGGACGTGCGCAGCGCTCGCCCTGTAGTGGGTAGCCAGCGCTGGATCGCCAAGGCCGGCTTCGAGAGCTGCTTCATCTTCAAGCGCGCCAAGATACTGGAGCGTGGTCATGCACGATTCGCCTTTAGCGTCATAGGTGGGAATGGTGCCGGAGGGAACCCAGTCAATAAAACTCCACCACGGTAGCTGCTTCAGCAGTCCGTCGGGCTGCTCGTACTGCGCGAACCAGGCAAGCACGGAACGCGTGCCCGGCAGCAGCAGGCGCGCCGGTTCCGGATCGGGGCGATACATCCAATAGTCGCGAATCATGCCGATCCACAGCAGTGAAAACGTGGGTATGGTCTGTGCAAGCGAGCTTGGATAGCGGCTGCGCGTAATGCCGTCAGGGAATCGCGAGGAATCGAATGCCGCAAGTGCCTGGCGAGTGAGTCGGTCATCATCGGCAACCGTGTAGGAGATGAGTGCCTGGATGCGCGTGTCGCCTACGTACTGCAATTGCTCGTAGTACGGCGTATCCATATAGGTTTCGTGGGCGTCGAGGCGTGCGGTGCGCCAGCTGATGTCCCAAATCTGTTTTAGATCCGGGTCGGGCGATTCGAAGGTTGCGCGTTCCTGAAAGGGATAAGCTGTGAAGGCAGCATTCAGCGATTCGAGCGTGATGGGATCGTCCGCGGTTTCGATGTCGAGATCGAGATAGCGCCAGGTGCGCCACCACAGCGGTTCAAAGGTGCGATGCGCGCCGCCGTCGGGCAGAAAGCTGTCGCGCAAGCCGAGCGCTACGCGGTCGCTTACATCGTTGCGATCACCTTTGTGCTGTTGCTTGTCATAGAGGCCTTCAGAGTACGTGAGCCAGATTTTTGCGCCCTTGCCGCCGGAGACGGTGAGTGCGGGATATGCTGTGGTGAGGGTATGGCGATCGAGCATGAGGTGAACATGAACGCCGGGAGGCAATGTAGCTGGAGTGCCTGGGAATTTGCTCAGTCCGGGCTGCTCTGAGCCGATCATGTCAAGTCTCACGATCTCTCCAGCGCTGGTTGGCGAATACTCCATGGATGGTAGTGTGTCCGGAACCAGGTCCCAGGCGTTGTTGCCGGTTGTTGATGCGGAATGGGCGCGGCTGGCGTCCGCGTGGATCGCGTCGCGCATGGGCGTAGCCACGGCCACCCAGTTTGAACCCGCCGCCGACTGCCAGTTCCAGTCGTAATGTGCCGCATCGATTTGCTCGCCGGGGCCTGAGGCAAAGTAGACCTTCAGGTTGACTGAGCTGCGGTCGAGCGCCGTGTGCCCCGGCTCAAGTTCCACCTGCCAGCCTTCGGGGGTGCTCATGCCTTTAGCGCCGGTGGCTTCGCTCTCCAGCAGGAAGGCGGTGCGGTCGCTCATTTGAGCAAGTGGCGCAAAGATGCCCCAGTTCCACACGGTCGCGGTGATCAGGTTTTGTCCGGTATGCAGGAAAGGGGCCAGGTCAAAACGCTCATAGCGCCAGTGCGCCAGGTCGCCGCGCGCGGGGCCATCGCCCACACGTTGCCCATTCACATAGAGAATAAAGCGGTTATCGGCGCTTACCCGCACCGGGTAGCTGGCGGGAACCGCTGGGAGGGAGAGCGTGCGCCTGAAATGCAGCACAACCGGCTCACGCAGCGGCGCTGTTGGGTGCGTGACCCAGGAAGCGTGCCAGTCGCGATGCGGCGGGTCGATTTGGGCTATCTGGACTTGGGCCAACTGGGCCGGGCTTTGGGCCGCTGCGGACCATAGGGCGATGAAGGCAAGGGCAACGGCAGACAAGGCTGCTGCTGAAATTCCGAGTTTGGTGCGCATCATGGGCAGGCTTCCATTTCCAGTTCAACAGCTTACCGGAGACGGCTGCGCTTTGCGGCAGTTCTGTGGCGGCAGGGTGCCGCGTTCCAGCCTGCCGGTGGATTTTTCCTGTTCCATGCACGGCATTTAGCAGTTCTGTAACCTGCTGTTCACATTCGGCCATTAGCCTTGATTTCGGTGAAAGTCAACGTGCCGGAAATTCGAATGTCCCAAGTACATCTGCAGCCGGAGCCGAGCGAACCCGGCGGGCAGCAGCCGACCGTAACGACTGCTCCTGTCGTTTCGGCCGAGCGGCGATTTCTGCTTTCGCGTGGCAATTCCGTCAACGCCGATCGCTTCTTTTCCTGGTTGATGCTGCTGTGCGGTCTGAGCATTTTTGTCATTGTCGGGCTGATCGCGTTTGAACTGGTCGTTCGCTCGGAATTGTCATGGCACAAGTTCGGGCTTAGTTTTTTTTATCGTTCGTTTACCGACCCTTACACGCATGTGACCACCTTCTGGGACCCGGTGAACCAGTTCTTCGGCGCGCGGCCTTTTGTGTACGGCACGATTGTTTCTTCTCTCCTTGCGCTGATCATTGCGGTTCCGCTGGCGATTGGTGTGGCGGTGTTCCTTACGGAGATGTGCCCGCGCGTACTCCGTAGTCCGCTTGCCTTCCTCACGGAATTGCTGGCTGCCATTCCCAGCGTGATCTACGGGCTATGGGCCGTGTTTGTGCTGGTGCCGATTTTGCGCGAACAAATCAATCCAGTTCTTATTCGCATGCTTGGCTGGACGGGATTTTTTGCGGATGACAACCCGACCGGCCTTGGCTATATGTCGGCCGGCGTAATTCTGGCCATCATGATTTTGCCGATTATCTCCTCGCTGACGCGCGAAGTGATGACCGCCGTGCCGCATTCGCAGCGCGAAGCCGTGCTGGCGCTGGGTGCGACGCGCTGGGAGATGATCCGCATGGGCGTGTTGCGCAACGCGCGCATCGGCATTGTGGGCTCCATCATTCTGGGCCTGGGGCGTGCGCTGGGTGAAACCATGGCGGTAGCGATGGTGATTGGCGCAACGCCTGAGATTCACAGATCGTTGCTGGCGAACGGCAGCTCAATGGCAACCGTGATTGCCAACGAATATGCCGAGGCTGTGGGCGACATGCACCTGAGCGCTCTGACTGAAATCGGCCTGGCGCTCTTTATCGTGACCATTATTGTGAACTTTTTTGCCCAGTTGTTGATCTGGGCTGTAACAAGAGGTACGCCTGCGCAGGCTCGTTAACGTGAACGGAAAGAACCTGGGGAGACAGCGGTGAGTAACGGCGGTTCCAATTTTCAGTCGCAGGTGCGGAGCGTGACCGATCATATGGTCACTGCGCTGGCGATTCTTGCCACCATCATCGTCGTTGCTCCACTGATTGCAATTTTCGGTTACCTCGTGTTCAAGGGAGCCAGCTCGCTGAACCTTGATTTCTTTACAAAGATTCCCAAACCAGTGGGCGAGACTGGTGGAGGCATGGCCAACGCGATTCTGGGATCCGCAATTCTGCTTGGAATCGCTAGCGTAATCGGTATCCCGATTGGGATCGGCGGCGCCATCTACCTTGCCGAGTTCGGGCGTGGATCGAAACTTGCCAACTCCATTCGCTTTACCGCCGACGTGCTTAACGGCGTGCCCTCTATCGTGATGGGGCTCGCTGCCTACTCACTGATCGTGGTTCCGAAGATTCCGTTTCTGCCGTTTACCGGGCACTTCTCAGCGATATCGGGCGGCGTGGCGCTGGGGTTCATGATGATCCCAACGGTCTGCCGCACCAGCGAAGAAATGCTGCTGATGGTGCCGAACTCCATTCGCGAAGCAGCACTGGGCCTGGGCGTTCCCAACTGGCGTTCCGTGCTCTCCATTTCAGTCAAGACGGCATCGCCGGGCATCATCACGGGATGCATGCTGGCTTTTGCGCGTGTCGCTGGAGAAACCGCCCCGCTCATCTTTACCGCTTTGGGAAACCAGTTCTGGAGCTTCAGCCTGAATCAGCCCATCGCCGCGCTGCCGCTGCAGATTTACGTTTATGCGCTTTCGCCCTATGACGACTGGCACCGGCTGGCGTGGGGTGGGTCGCTTGTCTTGATCATTTTGATTGTGGTTTCCGTGTCGCTGGTCAGGTTTGTAACCAGCCGCGGCGTATTGAAAGGTAATAGCTAGCAGCAGCAGTTGCTGAGCGCGCCGCTTCAAATCGATTCTGCGGCAGCGGTCCAGCTCAAAACTGGCGCCCGGTAGTTCAAGGCGTCAGTGCACGGCATGAAGGGAGAAACGCGCTCGTGGGCGTTGGTATCGAGGTCATCAATCTGAATGCGTGGTACGGGACCAATCACACGCTGCAGGACATTAACCTGCATATTCCCGCAAACCATGCAACGGCGCTCATCGGTCCTTCGGGCTGCGGTAAAAGCACGTTTGTGCGTTGCCTCAATCGCATGCACGAAACCAACCCAGTCGGCAGAGTCACCGGCACCGTTCGCATTGGCGACCTGGACATTTACGCCGACGCCAAGCCGGTGCAGATTCGCCGCCGCGTTGGCATGGTGTTTCAGCGGCCCAACCCGTTTCCGACGATGTCGATTTATGACAACGTGGCTGCCGGACTGAAGCTGAACGGCTACTCGAATCGCCGCGCACTCGATGAGATTGTTGAGAAGTCGTTGCGTAACTCGGCGCTGTGGGATGAAGTAAAAGACGATTTGAAAAAGAAGTCCGGCGCCAGCCTCTCCGGCGGTCAGCAACAGCGTTTGTGTATTGCACGCGCGCTCGCCGTCGATCCTGAAGTGCTGTTGATGGACGAGCCTGCCTCTGCTCTCGATCCAGTTTCCACCTCCAAGATAGAAGACCTCATCTTCCAGCTCAAATCGCAGTACACTATTGTGATTGTGACCCACAACATGCAACAGGCCGCGCGTGTGGCTGAGAAGACCGGCTTCTTCCTGAACGGGCGCATGGTGGAGTTCGACTCCACGCACAAAATCTTTACCAATCCAAGCGACAAGCGGACTGAAGACTACATTACGGGCAGGTTCGGATGACAAGAATTCGCTTTCAACAGAGTCTCGACGATCTGAAGGAGAATCTCCTGGTGATGGCGGGACTTGCCGAACAGGCAATTCAGCGCGCGATCGAAGCATATCGTGTCCACGACCTATCCATCTGCGATCTGGTAAATCGCAGCGAACTGGCCATCAATCGCCTGGAACGCGACATCGATCACGCCGCTCTCGATCTGCTGGCAATGGAGCAGCCGATGGCCGTCGATCTGCGTTTCATTTTGAGCGTTATCAAAATCAACGCCGATCTGGAGCGCGTAGGCGATGCTGCAAAGAGCATCTGCGATCGCGTGCGTCACATGGAGGCGTTGGCGATTGTCGATCTCCCGGTCGACATTCCGCGGATGGCTTCACTGGCCTCCGAGATGGTGCGCAAGAGTCTGCAAGCGTTCATTGAGGGAGATGCGGAACTGGCGCGCACCGTGCTCACCATGGACGATGCCGTGGACGCCATGAACCGCGCTGCCTACAAGGCGCTCACCAAGGTCATGGAAGAGCAGAGTCACCTTGCTCCGCAGGCATTGAACGCGTTGATGATCAGCCGCAGTCTTGAGCGCGTGGCCGATCACGCTACCAACATAGCAGAAGACGTGATTTTCTGGGTGCAAGGTGCTGACGTTCGCCACCACAAGAGCGTGATACTCGGCGCAAATGATCCACACGCTATGGGTTGAGTGAGAATTATCTGAGCAGCAATAGAGAAGCCCCGCCGAGTGCGGGGCTTCTCTATTGCTGCTGATCTGACTAACGCGTGGGGGTCGTCGTTGTAATACGAATACCCATTGCATTGAGCTTGCTGCGCGCGGTGGCGGCTTCCGGAGTTCGCGGATGGCGCTGAATCAGCAGCCGAAGCTCATGGACGCCTGCGTCCTTCTTGTTTACTGCCAGCAAAGCCATACCTTTGTGCAATTCGGCCGCCGGAGCCTTGGGATTGCCTGCGAAGCCCTCCAGCACGGCGTTGTAGGCGTTGATCGCATCGTCGTACTTCTTCTGCTCGTAAGCAATTTCGCCCAGGTAGAATTGCGCGGAACCGGCAAGATCGTCGAGCGGATAGTAATGCAGCACATCCTGAAACTCGCCGACGGCGACCTGGTAATGGCCAGCGTTGTAATCGCGCAGGCCGCTTTGGAACGTGTCCTGCAGCGGAGGCGCCTGGTTCATCGCGGGAGCGCCTGCAGGCTGACCGCCGGGTCCAGCGGCAGGACCCATGGCAGGATTCGCGGGTTGTCCTCCGGGTGCAGCGCCGGGCATTGTCGTCTGGGGCTGCGTCTGAATGTTCTGGAGTTGCGCCTGCATGTCCTGAATTGTCTTGTCCAGCTTGGCGATGCGTGACTTCAGCTCATCCACTGAATCGTTCAGCGATTGCACCTGTCCGCTGACGGTATCCACCTTGCCGCTGACGCCTTCGTTTTGCGCATTCAGCTTTTGCTGCAGATCGCTGACGGTTCCACTCATCTGCTTGGCCTGGTCGGCGGTTTGCTGGGCCAGGTTCTGCAGCACGCCAAAGCGCGTGTCCATGGTCGACTGGAGACGCTGCATCATGTCGAGCAGCTGCTGGACCTGGGTCTGCAGCTGGATTATCTCCTTCGACGCCGCGTGGGCAGGCATGGGCGCCGAAGCAAGAACCACAGCAAAAATTGCCGCTGCCAGAACTCGATTGCGAACTGTGCGAATCATCTTCATCACCCTTTCATCATAACAAGAAACATGCGGCAGCCCCTCCATCAGGCGGGACTGCCGCATACGTTATGAACGCGTTGTCTTGCCGTCCGTCACCGCGTTGCATGGTGCGGGGCATCCCTGTTGCTTACCGATCCATGGTGAAACCGGCGCGGCGATTCTGCTGCCAGCAAGACTCGTCCGACTGTGTGCAGAAGGGCTTTTCCTTGCCGTAGCTGATGACGCGCACGCGGTCACCACCTACTCCGGCCTGCACGAGCGCATTCTTTGTAGACTCTGCGCGGCGCTGGCCGAGAGCCAGGTTGTACTCGTCGGAACCGCGCTCGTCGCAGTAGCCGCCGATGACAACCTTCACGCCTGGATGCGACACCAGGTAACTGGCGTCCTTGGAGAGGGTGGCTTGGGCATCTGCGCGAATATCGTCGGTATCATAGTCGAAGAAGATGTCTTGCACGCTGGCCTTGAACTCTTCTTCGGCGCTCATGGTGTTGGTGGGCACCTGCACCGCAGGAGGCGCGTTTACAGTAACGCTTGCCGATGCTTCAGCAGAACCGCCCTGGCCGCGAGCTACCAGGTGATATGTAGTCGCCTGCGTGGGTGTTACGGTCTTGACGCCTGAAGTGGGAACGTCGCCGATGCCGTCAATAGAGACGGATGTGGCGTCGGTGGTGCGCCACGACAACTGCACCTGGTCGCCAGCCGAAATAACGTTGGGCGTAGCCGTGATCTGCGCAGTAGGGGCGGGAGTTGCGGCTACCGGCGGGGCTTCCGGTGGAGGAGGTAATGGTTTTGGTTTCTTACAGCCCGAAAATGCCGTCAAGGCGACGAGCAAAAAAGCTGGTACTAGGATTCTGTTCCGTATCTGCAATGTGGTGCTCCCTTCCAAAAAAATTAATGCTTCAGTTCCGGTGATTCGGCGTTCTCTGTCTTGCTTGCTCTGTGCCTTGTTTAAAATCGTCCTTTAGATGGCAATTTCAATTCAACCAGATCTGCATCCAATTCGTACGTCTCAAATTGCTCAGCTCATGCGGCAAAACCATGAGCGTTGTTCCGCAAACCACACCGGCTATCCAGCGCTGCCGCAAAGCACTTCTTTGCAGAGCGCATTGTGCCGCTAAATTTGGTCAACGATAAAAATCATAGAACATCCTCATCAGCATCTTCCCAAAATCGTGTAGTAATCAGTGATCAGGCGCACCGATTCAGGCACGGTCATGTCTACTTCCAGCTCCAGTTGGGCATTGAATTCTCGCCGGTCTTTGTAAGCTGTTGCTGATGCGTGCCATCGGCAAGCATGGTCCAAATCTGTGTGCGGCCGCCGATTTTTCTCTGGAACACGAGATGCCGCCCGTCAGGCGACCACGATGGAAAATCGTTGTTACCGGACTCGTGTGTCACCTGCAACCAGTGCATGGTTGCGATTTCGAAAACGTAGATATCCTGACCACCGGGATCGCCAGGTCCGTATTTGCGATTCCAACTGAAGGCAAGTAGTCCGCCGTTGGGATGCCACGAGGGAGAGACGGCGTAGCCGCTGTCGGTCATGCGCTGAATGTTGGAGCCATCCTGGTTCATGGTGTAGATCTGCGGCTCGCTGGTGCGCCCGCCGACAAAAGCGATCTGGGCATTTGTACGCGGGTTCCATACCGGCGACACGTTGGGCCCGGCAATTGACGTCACCTTGTGCAGGTTGCCACCGCTCGCGTCAGATACCCAGATTGCCGAGTCACCGGAGCGGGATGACGAGAACGCGACTTTGGAGCCATCAGAAGCCCAGGCTGGCGAAAGGTTGCTGCCTCCTGCTGCGCCGCCAGGAAAACTCACCATGCGGCCCAGTTCCAGCGAATACATGCGGATGGACCAGCCCTCGCGACCCAGAGATGAAAACGCAACGCGCGAATTATCGGGCGCAATACGCGGAGAGATGGAAATGCTGCCCAGATGAGTGACCTGGCGTTGGTTCTCTCCGTCGTAATCCATCGACCAGATTTCTTTGGTGCCGGTGCGATTGCTGACGAAGTAGATTTTGGTTTCAGAAATGCCGTTTACGCCGCCGCCGAGCCGCGCAATGATCTCATCGGCAAAGCGATGCGCCACGGTGCGCGCCATGTCGTCGCTGGCCGCTTCGTTGTACTGCTTGCCGAGCACTTGCGGGTTTGCTGTGTTACTGGTGTCGAACAGGTAGCCGCTGACGAACAGCCGGCCGGTATTCGTTGAAAAGGCTCCGAAGGCAACCATGGAGGCGCTTGCGGGAGCCGCTGACCACTGGCTGAGCACAATCTCCTGCGGCGAGCCGGGCATGGACTGCGGCGCCATGCTCTTCGAAACCAGATCGAAGATACCGGCGTTGCCAAGATCGCTGTACAGCGTAGCGTCGAACACTGCTTTCAACGCGGTGGTCTGCGGGTCGCCTCCCACCGGCTTGAAATCGGCCGCAGCAATGCGAACCGTTGGATTGCTCAGGTTGGTACCGGTATGCACCCAATCCTGCGCCGCCAGCGATGGAGCACGCCAGCATAACAGGCAAACTAAAATGAATGGCGATAGCCGTAGCAGACGTTTCAAAAAAATTCTTCTCATGCGTGGGGCAATCCTTCCGGATGAAAATGAACGATCAGTGCGCACGGCTGCAAAGTGTCTCCCTATGTTGACGATGAACGTCGAAACTCGGTTAGTACTCACAGTAATAAGAAACCATCAGTGTGCTCTTGGTGTAATTGGGCGGAAGCATGCCAAATGTGTCCACGCGCTGTGCCGCGCGCATGCATGACTGATCCAGAGTAGGGCTTCCGCTGGAACGGTCAAGTCGAATTCCGTTTACGGTTCCATCCTTGTGGACGGTGAAGAACAGGTAGACACGGGCACCGGGTGGCGTGCGCGGGTCCACCTCCTGCTTGTACCAGCTATTTGACATTTTGGTGTTGATCTGGCGCACGTACCAACCGAACATGCTCACAAAGTCGCTATCGCCAATTGCCGTCTGGCCAATGGAGCCGACGGTTGGCTGTGTGGCGCGCTGAATAGGTGTGCCGCTCTGTTCCCCGTAGCGGGCGGTGTTGTCCGCTTTGGGTGTGGGCTGCGGCGGAGTTTTTTGCGTTGTCTGCTGCTGAGGTTTTACTTCCTTGCCCTGAATTGGAATAGCAGTTTCATCCACTTTTTGCTGCGTTTTGGGGCTAGGAGCCACCGGTGCCTTGCTTGGCTTTTCCGTAGCGAGCACGTTCTGATTGACGGGCTGGTTATTGGGCAAGGGAATCGCGCTGCTGACCAGGTTTACCTGCATGGCGCTGCCTCCGCCCTGGTTGCCCCAAACGCTGTGGCGAAAAATGCCGCTCAACAGGCCGTAGCTGACGACGGAGGCGATCAAGATTGCATGGAGCGCGAACGAGCCCATTGCCGGCGCCGCAATTGGTTCCGGCGTCAGTTCCTGTTCCAGGTGCTCGGTGCCTTCCAGAAGACCTTCCATGCTCTCGCCTGAATTGCTAGTTGTCCGCGTTTCGTTGCCTGCCGCGTTTCAGCCAATCTCATTTGCCGGCTGCGCTGCTTTTTGTATCCAGCGCTTGCGTCACAATCGATACGTTGGTAATTCCCGCCTGCTTTACCGCATCCATTACGCTGGCAAAAGCGCCAAATGGAACCGTCTGATCGGCGCGCAGGTAAATTACTTTTTGTGCTGGATTGACGCCGCCCTGGAGCAGTTTGGCGGGCAACTCGTGGATGTTTACCGGCTGATCGCCGAGATAGATTTTCTGATCGTGGTCGATGGTGACGACGGTGCGCTGTTCAGTAATTTCACGCACCGTGCGCGTCTTGGGGACATTGACTTCAATGCCCGATTGCAACACGGGCGCGGTGATCATAAAGATCACCAGCAGCACCAGCACCACGTCAACCAGCGGCGTGATGTTGATGTCGGCGAGCGAACTGCGAGTCTGTCCGTTGCTATTTGTAAACGCCACGTTCAGCCTCCCGCGGCATGTCCGGCGTGCGCGGAGGCGGCGCAGCCGTCCGCACGGGAATTTCTTCCATCAGGTTCAGCAACTCTCGGCAAAAATCATCGGTAGCCGACGCAAAAACTCTGATGCGCGCAGTGAGCTGGTTATAAGCCACCAGGGCAGGCACTGCTACAAACAGCCCAGCGGCGGTGGTGATCAGCGCTTCTGCAATGCCCGGGGCAACGGCGCGAAGCGTTCCCGAGCCAGCGGTGCCCAGCCCTTGAAACGCGTCCACAATGCCCATCACAGTTCCGAACAGGCCAATGAAAGGGGTGGTTGATGCAATGGTGGCGAGCCAGGGCATGCGGCGCTCAAGCGTAGTCACAGCTTCACTTGATGCGGTCATGGCAGTGCGCTCAAGAGAGCCGAGGTTACGCGGCGGCCCAGAGCCGCCAGTCTGGCGCTTGTAGCTTTCGTAGACGTCTTCAAACACCTGCGCCAGGGGACTGGCAGAACACTCGCTGGTGATGGCGGCAATTTCCTGCAGCCGGGCGGTTTTGCGGAATGCCCTGACAAACCGGCGGCTTTGGACTGTTGCCTTTTTGAATGTCGACAGTTTTCCGAAAATCACGGTCCAGGAGTAGAGGCTTGCAATCAGCAGCAGGATCAACACGCCGCCTGCGATGGGGCCAATGTTACCGGCCAGACTCGCCAGCCCGCCGAATCCTGTTGCTCCAGCCGGCGCAGCGGGCGCCGCGCCGCTGTCAGACTGCAATAAAAATACAAACGCAGCTATTGAAATCGGCATTTCACCTCATTACAACGGTAACAGACATACAGGCTGTGACCAAGTTATCGCTATGGTCCCCCGGGAGCCTGATTCACGCCTTCCGGTAACCCGTTCCTGCGGCCATTCATGCTATGCTGCGCTCGGATTGGCATTGTGCCTTGCCGCGCAGGTCGATCCAATTCATTGGAGATTAGACTCCACGATGCTCGTCGAACTGCGCGCTGAAAATTACGCCGTCATCGATCACGCCATTGCCGTCCTCGGTCCTGGTCTGAACCTGCTTACGGGCGAAACGGGCGCAGGTAAGTCTTTATTGGTAGATGCACTTGCGCTCCTTATGGGTGGTAAGGCATCGGTGGATGTAGTGCGTCACGGGGCAGAAAAGGCAGTCGTTTCATGTGTTTTCGAGTCCACGCCCGGCGCTGAGGCTGTCCTTGAAGAGAACGGCATCGATTCAGAAGGCAGTGAGATCATTTTGCGCCGCGAAATTCTCTCCAGCGGCAAGGGGCGGGTGTTCGTCAACAATCAGCCCGCAACCGTGGCGGTGCTCAAGCAACTTGCCCCCGAGCTGGCACTCGTTCACGCGCAAACTGAGACCGCGTCCAGCTTCGATCAGGCGCAGCAGCGCATTCTGCTTGACCGTTTCGCAAGCACCTCAACCGACGCTGTTGCCGAAGCCTACTCCGCATGGCACCAGGCGCAGAACAAGCTCAACGATCTGCTGCAGGGCGAGCAGGACCGCCTGCGCATGGTGGACTTGTGGGCCTACCAGCGCAAAGAGATTGAAACCGCGCAGCTGGGGCCGGGCGAAGATGAAGCGCTCGAAACTGAAAAGCGCGTCCTGGCCAATGCGGAAAAACTTTACGCTGCCGCCATGGGCGCATTCGATCAGCTCTACGAGGGCGGCGCCTCCGCTGAAGCTGCTCTGCGTGCAGCCCTGCGCAATCTTGAGGAACTGGCTCGTTACGATGGCCGCTTTGCAGAGCCAGTGCAGCAGCTGACTTCAGTTCGCGCCACCGTTGGCGATATAGGAGCCACGGCGCGCGATTACGCTGAGAGCATCAACGCCTCGCCTGAACGGCTGGTTGAGATCGAAGACCGCCTCGCGCTTCTTGATCGTTTGAAACGCAAGTACGGCCACACCATCGACGAGGTTATTGCGTTTGGCGAAGATGTTGCGCGGAAACTGGCTGAAGTTGAAGACCGCGACGAGATACTAAAGCAGCTCCGCTCGGCAGTGGAAAAAGCAGCGGCGGAATATCGCAACAGCGCCACGGAACTGAGTACTGCGCGTAAAACCGCGGCGGCCAAACTGGCCAAGCTGGCAGAAGCGCATATCAACTCGCTGGCCATGAAGGTCAAGTTCGAGGTGGCCGTACAATCGAACGCGCAGGAATCGGCCTGGACCACGGCGGGCTGGGATGATGTGGAGTGCCGCATCTCAACCAATCCCGGCGAGCCGATGAAGATGTTGACTGAAATTGCTTCAGGCGGCGAGCTTTCGCGGGTGATGCTGGCACTTAAAGTGGCGGTTGAAGAAAGCGCTTCAAAGAGCAGAAAGAAAACAACTCCGCGAACGCTGGTATTTGACGAGATCGATATCGGCATTGGCGGACGCGCTGCCGAAGCGGTGGGGCAAAAGCTGAAAGCGCTGAGCCGCGGGCAACAGGTTCTCTGCGTCACGCACCTGCCGCAGATTGCCGCCTTCGCCGATCAACACCTGGCCGTAGAAAAGCGCGAAGACCACGGCCGCACCAAAACGCAAATCCGCGTGCTTGATGACCGCGCCCGCACGCATGAAGTGGCGCGCATGGTTTCAGGCGCGAAGGTTACCGAGACTAGCCTGCAGCATGCCGCGCAAATGATTGCCTCCAGCCGCTAACGGCTGGAGGCAATGGCAAACACACCCAATCGCGAGATTTAATTTAGTGGTCGTGCCCGTGGTCATCGCCGTGGCCGTTGCCATGTCCGTTGCCGTTGCCGTGACCATTGCCATTACCGTGATCATTCCCGTGACCATTGCCGCGATCGTCTCCATGCGGGTTGCCGTGCTCATTGCTTTGACCGTAGTGGTTGCCGTTGTCGTGCCGGTACTCGGTGCGATACGCACCGCCGTGGAATTGATTTTCCCAGCCGCGATGGTGGTCCCAATCAGGCCGCTCTCCCGGTCCCGGGAACGGACCACGGTAGCCGTAGCGAGGATCGAACCGGCGATCGTAATAGCCACGAAAACCTACCGGCCCTGCGAACCACGGACCCGCGCCAATAAAGATGCCGCTCTGAAACCATTGCGGCCCGTAATAGCCGAACGGGGCGCAGCGGTACGGCGCATAGTTGAAGTACCCATATGGGCATGCCGGCGCCTGTCCAATATTGACGTTGATACTGATCTGGGCGTTTGCCTGTTGCGACGTTGCCGCTAGCAAAAGTACGCCAAAAAACGCGGCTGCCAAAAATCTAAACTTGCTCATTGAATTCTGTCCTCTCAAATACAAAGGTTCCGCCGTGCTTCTCCGCTTGCTTTGGCCAGCGCCAGAGCAGGATTAGGAAATGCAAGGCGGGTTTTGAAATGACCGATGGCAACGATATGAACAACAAAGTTAAGGATGGAGCAGGCTCTAGGACTTGCAGGGAACAGGCCCATTCTCGTGTACGTTGAGCAGGAAGCTACTAGAAATCATACGCCGTTCCCGCAACATCGCTGGCTGAGATTTGAGTACCAAAGGAATACTCGGCTTGCTTGAACGAGGCAACCCGGCAAGATTCTGCCGCGCATCTCGGCGTGCATTTTTTTGATGCAGTCTGCATTGCCCTCAGAATGTTACGATGTGGATCGAATTCGGAGGTCACTTTCATGCAACGCCGTAAATTCCTGAAGTCCATTGCCGCCACGGCTGCCGCCGCTGCCGCTGGTTCGCTTCCCGCCTTCGGTGCGCTGCCCAAAATGAAGATCACGCGCATCCGCGCCTATGAACCGCCCAAGTCGGCGCCGGGATTTAACCAGATCTTCAACCAGAGTTATGTTGTCGTCGCCATTGAGACCGATGCGGGTATCACCGGCATTGGTGAAGGCGGCTCAAAAGACCTGCTCGCTCCCGGAGCCAGCCGCCTGATCGGCCGCGATCCTCAGTTCATTGAGCATCTCTGGCAGGATATGAACCGCGGTTACTTCTATCCGCCGGGCCGCGAACGTACCGACGCGATTGGCGCCCTCGACCTGGCGCTGTGGGATATCAAGGGGAAAGCGTTGAACACTCCTGTGCATCAACTGCTGGGCGGATCCGTCCGCAATTACGTTGAGTGCTACAACACGGCAGGTATGATTCCCGGCGTCACGCGTGACACGCCCACCAAGGAGCGCGCTCGACTGACGATTGCGGCGGGGTATCATGTGTTCCGTTTTGACGCTCTCTCGGTGCCCATCAACACCACGTATGACACGCACGAGCGCCTGAACAAAATGCGCGAAGTGTGCGAGCAGGCACGCGAAGGCGTGGGTCCCGATGGTAACTGGGCGATCGATTTTCATCAGCGCTTCGACCTTTCCGATGCCATTCGCGGCTGCAATTTGATTGCGGACCTGGCTCCGTTCTTCGTCGAAGATCCAATTCGTACGGAGGGCTTTCTGCAGGATCTTCCTATCCTTCGCCAGAAAGTTAACGTTCCCCTTGCGGCGGGCGAGGAGTGGGGCAATCGGTGGGACTTCAATCCGCTGGTGGAGAATCACAGCATCGATTTCTGCCGGGCCACTCTTCCCAACGTGGGCGGTATCACGGAGATGCTCAAGATCGCCGGCATGTGCGAGACGCATTTTGTGGGCATGGTGCCGCACTTCACCGGGCCTGTCGCTACGGCAGCACTGGTCAACACTCTCAGCACGTTCTCAGGCCCGCTGGTTATGGAGTACAACTACCAGGGCCGCACCCTGCCGCACCTGCCTCAGTGTCTCGACTTCAAGGAAGGCAAACTCTATACCAACGAGCGCCCCGGCCTTGGCGTCGAAGTCGATTTCAAGCAGCTTACGCAGATTGCGGAGTGGACCGAGCCTGATTTTCAGCGGGGTCAGATCTACTACCGCACGGACGGCTCCATCACAAACTGGTAAAGGCGATCAACAATACGAAAGCCAAAACGAAAGCCCAGGTTCTTTTAGAGAACCTGGGCTTCTGTTTTCAAAACGAGAGAACCAAAAGCAAACAACAGACTAACAGCGAGCAATCAGTTAATGTCGATTACGTTCATGTTGATCGTGATCGTGGTCATCGTGCGGATGTACTAGGTAGGAATCGTGTCCTCTAAAGCCTTCCACTGTGCCATGATGATGGTCCCAATCCGGCCGCTCTCCGCGCGACGGGAAATTTCCGTGATATCCGTTGCGCGGATCGTAACGTCGATCGACATGACCACGGAAATGATCATGACGGTTGTACCAGGGGCCAACTCCGATAAACGCGCCATTCGAAAACCATTCCGGCCCGTAGTATCCGTATGGAGCACATCGATAGGGCGCATAGTCATAGTAGCCATATGGGCACGGAGGTTCTGGTCCAAATTGCACACCAAAACTTACCTGAGCGCTCGATTTAGCCGTAAAGCACAGAAAGCAGAGTCCAACAAAAGCCGAAGCAGCAAGAAGCCTTAACTTATTCATGTTTTTCTCCTTTTCGTTCACTAGCGCCTAATACATTCAGCATTGCGTGAGATGTGCGGCGTGGGCGAATGGATGTAAGGGAAAGGTTGCCTGTGCGTACAACGACACTCTAATGCACACGGATCAACGAGATACGGCACAAGATTATTTAAGAGCGGGGAAGGAATTGAGAGCAGCGGAGACTAGCCGAAGAGTGCCATAACGATGTGATTGACCGCGAAGGCAGCGCCGTAAGCCAGCACAAGCATGTAAATAAACTGCACCGCCGGCCATTTCCAACTATTGGTTTCACGCCTGACGACTGCCATGGTCGACGTGCATTGCATGGCGAAGGCGAAGAAGATCATCAGCGCGAGCGCGCCGCCGAGTGTCATGTCATGATGCAATGCGGTCTGCAGATGCAGCGCCTGCGTGCTGGGGTCTGCGCCATACAACGTGCCCATGGTGCTTACCATCACTTCACGCGCCAGCACGCTCGATAGCAATCCGATGCCGATTTTCCAGTTGAACCCGAGCGGTGCAATAGCGGGTTCAATGAAGTGCCCAAGCCTTCCGATCAGGCTTTCAGCCAGTTCGGGAGCAGTCCAATGCCCGGCGGCAGTGTGCACGATGGGCAAATGCGCAAGTACCCAGAGAGCAAGCGTTACACACAGAATGACGGTGCCTGCCTGGTGCAGGAAGATGCGTCCGCGGTCAAGCAGCCGCAGCGAAAGTGAACGCACGGTAGGCATGCGATATTGCGGCAGCTCAAGGATGAACGGCGTCTCGCTCGACTTCAGAATCGAGCTTTTCAGGAGCCAGGCGGTTGTCATGGCTCCGACAAATCCCGCCAGGTACAAACTCAGCATCACAATGGTTTGCAGGCCGAGAAAGCCGTGCAGGTAATAAATATTCGGAATGAACGCGGCGATCAGAAGCATGTACACCGGCAAACGCGCGGAGCAGGTCATGAACGGCGTAACAAGAATGGTGGCAAAGCGGTCGCGCTTGTTCTCAATGGTGCGTGTAGCCATGATGGCCGGCACCGCGCATGCATACGCTGACAGCAGGGGAATGAAAGCCTTGCCATTCAGGCCGATGGTGCGCATCACTCGGTCGGCAATCAGCGCGGCGCGGGCAAGGTAGCCGGAGTCCTCGAGAATTCCAATAAAGAGAAACAGCAACAGAATCTGCGGCAAAAACACCAGTACCGAGCTGATGCCTTTCCACGCTCCGTCAAGCAATAACGATTGCAGCCAGCCGGCAGGCAGCAGCGGGCGCACCAACTCGCCGGCCTTGGCAAGAATGTCGCCGAAGCCATTGGAGAGCGGCTGGCCGATGGAGAATACAACTTCAAACACGCCAATTACGACAATGAGAAACAGCAACGGTCCCCAGAAGCGATGCAGCAGAACGTTGTCGATTTTACGCGTGTTCTCTGCGGAGAGAGGCGCGTGATAACCGGTGCGCCTGCTGACCTGCGCAGCCCATGAGTGCGTGCTGGCGGCATTGCCAAGCACCGGCAACGAAAGCGGCTGGGCAGCCTGGCGTTGAGTTTGCTGATTCAGGAACAGCGAGACGGCATCAAGTCCAGCGCCACGCACTGCAGAGATCTGTGCCACTGGCGCGCCGAGTTCTTTGGCCAGCTTCAGCGTGTCTACATGTCCGCCGCGCGACTCCATGAGGTCGCTCATATTCAGCAGCACCAGCGTGGGCAGGCCCACCGCCAGTACCGGAGCTGCGAGCATGAGTTGACGCGTCAGGTGCTGCGAATCCAACACCAGTAGCACTGCGTCTGGCTTGGGCGTACCGGGCATTTTGCCCTGCAGCACATCAATTGAGACCCGCGCGTCTTCTGAGTAGGGACTGAGTGAATAAATTCCTGGCAGATCGATGAGTGTCAGGTCGTCACGGCCAACACCAGCCATCAATCCAAGACGCTGTTCAACCGTGACTCCGGGAAAATTGGCTACCTTCTGCCGCAGGCCGGTCAGCCGATTGAACAAGGTGGATTTGCCTGAATTGGGTGGACCGATCAGCACGACCGTCTTCATGGCGCCTTCCGCTGGAGGCGTCGATGGCGGGACGAAGGGAGGAGGCGTGCAGCAGGTGCTGCTCATTGCGCGGCTCCTACCAGTTCATCGGCTGCGTGATCACTTTCAGTGCCTGCTACTACGGCCAGCGGCGGTTTTACGAGAATGGCCTCGGCCGTTTCATGGCGGAGGGCGATTTCCATCCCGTCAACACCGTAAACAGTAGGGTCACCGGCTGGCGCGCGCCGCAGCGCAGTCACTAGGGCATCGGGCACAAACCCCATATGCATCAGGTGGTTTTGTACGGATTCAGGCAGGTCCAGGGCAACCACTACCCCGCTTTCGCCGACGCTTAACTGGCTTAAAACACTCACCCGCCGCACCCCAATGGGCCGCCGCAACGGCGACCACGCGAAACTACGACCTTTCTGGTCGTAGTTGAGTATACGGCCTTTTGCCTCTGGCCTGCAAACC